>Ga0208113_1000013_pt1 | contig 73418 bp, 58 predicted proteins | sample Knorr_S7_td_NADW_FD_185598 | JGI IMG/M metagenome (GOLD analysis project Ga0208113, IMG submission 185598) | Marine microbial communities from Southern Atlantic Ocean transect - Knorr_S7_td_NADW_ad_2505m_LV_A (SPAdes) (version 2) | ecosystem: Environmental > Aquatic > Marine > Oceanic | place...
GAATCATCTCCTCTCCGACCTCGGCACCGCCACGGCCCTCCCACGAGCCCGCAGGTGGCTCAGTGATGCGGATGCGGCAGTAGGTGACATCAGGGCCGACGGCGAGCCCCACGTTGCCCGGCAGGGTCCACGGCGTGGTCGTCCAAGCGAGGACGGAGGCATCATCGTCGACGAGTTCGAACTTGATGTAGACAGCAGGCTCCGAGACCTCCTTGTAGCCCAGAGAGACCTCGTGGGTGGAGTAGCTAGTCCCCGTCTGGGGGCAGTAGGGCAGGACCTTGTGTCCGCGGAACAGCAGCCCCTTGTCGAACATCCGCTTGAGTGACCACCATGCGGATTCGATATACTCGTCGTGCAGCGTAACGTAGGGGTCGTCCATGTCAATCCAGAAGCCCATGCGTTCGGTCATCTCGCGCCACGCCTCCTCGTAGGTCCAGACGCTCTCCTTGCACCTCTCGTTGAACGCCTCCATGCCATAGGCCTCGATGGCCTCGTTGGACATCAGATCGAGTTTCTTCTGCACCTCTATCTCGACGGGAAGACCGTGGGTATCCCAGCCCCCCTTGCGCTCGACGACGTGCCCCTCCATGGTCTTCCATCGGCATACCATGTCCTTGAACAGTCTCGAGATGACGTGGTGGATGCCCGGTCGGCCGTTGGCCGTGGGCGGTCCCTCGAGGAAGGTGAAGGGACTGGCGCCGTCTCGGCGCGCCTCGATAGTCGCCTCGAAGGTCCCCTCTTCGCTCCATGTCTCCATCAAGGCAGTCTCTAGGGCGACCGGGTCGAGGCCGCCGGCTGGTTCGGGTACGCCCATCGGCCCGGCGACCTACGGCGCTGTATTGAAGATGCCCCGTTCGCCCATAGGGCGACTTCGTCGTTTAGTAGGATTCAAGAGTGCCCGTCGGGACGGTCGAGCGTGTCTCAGACGGCGACCATCGCGGTTGAAGGAATGACCTGCACCGGATGCTCGGGCAGGGTCAGGGACGCTCTCGAAGGGCTGGAAGGGGTCCTCAGCGCCGAGGTCTCCCACGAGACCGGTCAGGCAGTCGTCTCGCATTCCGGGACCGGCCGCGACTCTATGGTAGCGGCGATCACCGGCGCGGGCTACACCGCCGACGGCGCCAGCGTCGACTTCAACTGGGGAGATGGAGATGTCTGGAGGAAGTCCGCGAACAACACGAAGTGGTGCTTAATCGGTTGCAGCATTGGCGATTTCGGAACCATAGCAGCTTTCCAGTTTGTATTCACCGACTCGGGATGGAGCCCGATGATGATTATGGCGCTGGCCATGTTCAATGGAATCATGACCTCAATCGCCCTTGAGACTGTCATCCTATCAGCTCAGATGGCACTGAACGAGGCATTCCGGGTGGCAATCGGAATGTCATTGATTTCCATGCTCTCGATGGAAGCGGCGATGAACATCGTCGACCTTGTATTGACTGGGGGGGCCAAACTGACCTGGTGGGTCCTTGTCCCAATGCTTGTCGCAGGCTTCCTGACACCTTGGCCCTACAACTACTGGCGGCTGAAGAAGTACGATGCAGCGTGCCACTGAGGGCCCCGGCAACCTTGAATGCACACGTCTTCTACATCGGTCGATGACCGAGATTTCCCGGCAGACTCCTTGGCTCCCGATAATGATGGTCGTTCTTTTGCTAGTCGTCCTATCCAGTCAGCAATTGGCACCGACCGATCAAAGTGACACACAGGATGACGACACGCAGGTCGACTACGGGATTGCATTCCTATCTCCCTCCGAGGGAGATTGGGTAGAGGGAGATTGGGTCGAGGTCACCGTATCCACAACGGGCGACCTCGATGAGGAATCACTCGAATTGTGGGTGAATGGCCAATTGGAGGCCACCGAGCCAGTGGCCGACTCAGTCTCCTTCGATATCCACGCCTCGGGTTACTCTGATGGGACTGGGTCCCCAGCCGCCCTCGAGCTCGAGATCCGAGTGGGTACGCACAACGCTGGAAGGCTGAGCTTCACAGCAATCTTCCCCCAGAGGCTGACCGACAGCCCCGCTGAGGACATCCAGCCGGAGTGGAACACCGAGGGTGACACTCTGCTGTTCAAGTCTTCAAGGGACCTAGAAGAGGGCACCTATGAGATATACAGATTGTCTCCGGATGGCAGCGAACCTTCGCTGGTGACCACTGAGCAGAGGTACCACGGTTATCCGGGTTGGTCTCCTGATGGCAGCCACGTCGTATTCAACTCCTGGGTGCGCAATAGCGAATCAGACAGCCACCAGATGGAGATCTTCACGGCGAGCATCTTGACGGGTGAGACTCACAGGGTAACCGACAACGCGGCGTTTGACGACTCGGGCCGGTGGTCGCCGGACGGCACTGAGATAATCTTCTACTCGAACAGGGATGGCACGATGGACCTCTGGAAGGTTCCCGTGAGCGAGACCGGGGAGCCGACGGGCCCACCGCTCAAGCTCGTGGGCACGGGTGCGAGGGAGCACTGCGGGCGCTGGTCGTCGGACGGTGATTGGATAGTCTACGAGTCGGACCAGGGCGGCAGCAACGACATCTGGGTGGTGTCCTCGGACGGAGAGGGGCCGACCCAAGTCACCTTCGACGACTACCAGGACGGCTACCCGGCATGGTCTCCGGACGGCTCACACGTCGTCTACAACTCCGTGCGCGGCATCAACGGTGACCTCTACGTCCTCTCGCTCTCCGACGGGGGGCTGCACCGCCTGACTTCGGACACGGCGATTGACGCACATCCCACTTGGTCAGCCGACGGCCGCCACATCGCCTTCCACTCGGACCGCTCTGGGGACTTCGACATCTGGATGGTCGAGATTCCCCTGATCGAGGCACCAGCGGACATCTCAGTCGCGGGAACCCTGACTCCGGCACACGCATCTCCGCTCACGCTCCTCGTGCTGCTCGTAGTGCTCCTAGGAACGACATCCGGCAACCTTGAATGCCCCCGTTCCCCCCTGAGTACTGATGGGCGAGGTCGTAGCGCTCCTGCAACTCAATCCGACCGTCGGGGACATTGAATCCAATGTCGCTGAGATAGAGCGAGCAGCCGCTCTGGCGGCGAGCAACGGGGCTTCGGTCGCGTGGACCTGCGAGCTCGCAGTGTGCGGGTATCCGCCCCGCGACCTGCTGCTCGAGGACGGCTTTGTCGAGCAGTGCCAGATTGCTGCCAGCGCAGTGGACTCGCCGATACCCCTACTCGTTGGCTCGCCCATCGATTCGGGCAGCGAGCGCACCAAGCCGGCCAACGGCGCGGTGCGCGTCGGACCCGGTGGCAGCGGCGAAGTCACCTGCCGCAAGCAGCTGCTGCCGACCTACGATGTGTTCGACGAGGCCCGCTACTTCGAACCCAACCTCGACGCTGGCCTTGCAACTGCAGCCGGCATGCACCTCGGGGTGACCATCTGCGAGGACGCATGGCAGCATGTGGGTGATGTGCCCAGCGACTACCGCACAGACCCCATAGAGCAGCTGGCGGAGTGGCAGCAGCGCGATGGGCCGCTCGAACTCACCGTCAACCTCTCTGCGAGCCCATATCACCTTGCCAAGGAGGGCGAGCGCGCAGCGCTGGCAAGAGCCGCCGCAGCCACCCTCGGCCACCCGTTTGCACTGTGCAATCAGGTCGGTGGCAACGACGACCTGATCTTCGACGGCCGCTCACTGGTCGCATGGCCCGACGGAACCGTCGTGCAGGCGCCCGGCTGGTGCATGGGCGTGATGCTCGTCGACCTCGACGACCCATCGGCGGCCGCTTGGATTCCTTGGCCTGAGGGCGAATGCGGACCTGATTGCCGGTGCGCTGTGCAAATGGTCGCGCCGGGCGACGAGCCGACTGCACCCGACAGCGGGGCTGACCTGCTGAGCGCGATCACCATGGGGCTGGGCGACTACTGCCGCAAGTCGGGCATCAAGAGCCTCGTCCTCGGTATGTCCGGGGGCATAGACTCCGCCGTGTGCACGGCGGTAGCCGCGCGCGCGGTCGGGCCGGTAAGTGTGCTGGGCCTCTCAATGCCAAGCAGACACTCGAGCCAGCACTCGATCGACGATGCGGTGGCGACCGCCGAAGCCCTCGGAATCGAGATGCTATCAGTGCCGATCAACGAGCTTCACGAGGAGGCCGAGGAGGCATTGGCGGGAGAGTTGGTTTCGGGCGACCCGGTGGCTGCGGAGAACCTGCAGGCGCGCATACGAGGGATGCTGGTGATGGGCGCTGCTAACGCGCGCGGCTCGATGGCTGTGGCAACGGGCAACAAGTCGGAACTGGCGGTCGGCTACTGCACCCTGTACGGCGATATGAACGGAGGCTACGCGCCTCTCGGAGACCTCTACAAGACCCAGGTCTACGAGCTGGCCCGGGCCATCAACGTCGACGCTGAATCCATGGGCAACCCGCCTCCCATCACCGAGTCCACCATCACCAAGCCACCCTCAGCCGAGCTCGCCCCCGACCAGGTCGACGAGGACAGCCTCCCCCCCTACGCCACGCTCGACGCCATCCTCCACGCTCTCATCGAAGACATGGCTTCGCCCGAGAGCATCGCCGCTCAGGGCTATGACGAGGACACAGTGGCGTGGGTCGAGGGCAAACTCAACGCCAGCGAGCACAAGCGCTGGCAGATGCCACCGGCCCCGCGAGTCAGTGAGCGAGCGTTCGGCCAGGGCTGGAGGCAACCTCTGGCAGCCAAGCGCTGAAACCGCTATGGATGGCTTGAATAGAAGGACTGGAATGGAGCACGCATGGCAGAGGGATACGCGGACAGCGGACATATCTTTTCGGTGGATTTCAACAGGAAGGTGATAGTATACTGGTGGCTTTCGGCAATGTTTACTCTGACAGTGAGCTTCATCGGCATACCTCTGCTGATTATCTGGTTGCCGTTCGGTTGGCTGGTTCACCGGAAGCAGTTCGAGCACCTGGCCTGCGCCCTGACCAATCGATCGATCAATATCCGCATGGGATGGCTGTTCAAGAAGCAGCAGAACATACCTCTCGACATGCTCACTGACGTCCAAATACACGAGGGACCAATCCTGAACGCTCTCGGAGTGGTCAAGATGTCGTTCGAGACCGCGGGCTCGACCCCATTCTACCTCACGGGCGTCAAGGACGGACCCAAGTTCCGCGACATCATCCTCAAGCAGCGCGACTCGTTGTCCCTCACACAGAGTGCTGTCGTAGCGGTCGCCGCCCCGGAGTCACCGTCCAATGACGTTCTTGTTGAAATCAGGGACATCCTCCAGCAGATCAATGCGAACCTCTCGGGTGAAGACGAGTAGACTCCCGTGGGTTCAGCCTTTGTATTACAGGCCCCCATCTGGCTCCATGCAGAGGTGCGGCGTCGACGAGGTAAGCGATGCTTTCGACGCCGATGAGGAGATTTCACTCCTGCTGGTGCGCCGTGACTCCCAGAACCCAGGAGTGGCGCGCCTGAGGGCCATCGCCGAGGAGAGAGGGATTCCTGTCAGGGAAGGCTCCAGCAGTGATGTCTGGAGGATGGCTAGGGACACCCACGACGAGACCCCAGAGGTGCTCGCACTGGTCGGCCGCAATCCCGACGCGAGCCTCGAAGAAGTACTCGAACGAGGCGGACTGGTCTGGATGCTCGCCGGGGCGCGCTACCCGGTCAACATTGGCTTCACCATCCGCACCGCTGAGGTCAGCGGCGCTGATGCCGTGTTCGTTGACTGCCAACTAAACCACAGCGAGCGCAAGGCGGCCCTGCGCGCCTCTATGAAGGCCCACCGGTTCATGCCCGTGCACTGGGTTGACGGCTCGCAAGCCATCGATTCAGCCAAGGCTTCTGGGTTCAGGGTGATAGCAGTCGAGGACAGCGGCCAAGCCGACCCGTGGGATGCTGACCTGACTGGTGATGTGATGCTGATCGTGGGCGGCGAGCATGACGGGATTCCTGATGATATGCTCGCTGCATCGGACCTCGTGGTCCGCATACCGATGAGCGGCTTCGTCCCCTCTTACAACCTACAGGCGCCGATGGCCGTAGTGGCCATCGAGGCTCAGCGGCAGCGTGCCGATGGCGACTAGTGCCCATATTCTCGCCAATCTCGGTGCAAATGCCACCCAGCAACCCGATTTGAAAAGAACCGATTCGATAATCCGATTGCGTCGTATTGAAGGGGACCACCATACGGGAGTTAGGCGTGGACATCCCAGATGACCTGCGCTCGATGCTCGAAGGCGGGCATGGCCCGACTAAGCAGAAGGCCGCTCGCTTAGTGGTGGATCTGGCATCTACAGCGGGAGCCAGCGAGTTCGTTCGCGTGGAGCACGCGCATGTCTCGGGGGTGAGCGTGATCACCGGCGGACACGGACTGCGCCGCTTCCTCTCGGACCTCGCCGGTGACCCTGAGGGCAAGGTAGCAATCCCGACGACCCTGAACTCCGCTGGCTGCGACCACGAGCGCATTGAGGAGATGGGCATCGACCACCCAGGCTTCCTGGAGCAGCAGTTCGAAATCGTGCATGCGTATTCGAACCTCGGAATCGAGGCGACTCTGTCCTGCACGCCCTACGACAGGGGCGTGGACACAGGAGAGGGCATCGGCTCGTGGGCCGAGTCCAACGCTGTATGCTTCTCCAATTCCTACACCTCACTGGTCACCAACCGCGAGTCCGGCCTCTCGGCACTTGCCTCTGCCCTAACTGGATGGGCTCCCTTCTGGGGCTTGCATATCCCCTCAAACCGCGCCCCCAACATCCATGTTCACGTCGAGTGCAAGATGGCCGATATCACCGACTGGAGTGTGCTTGGCGACTGGATAGGCAAGCAGGTACTCCCTGAGTGGGACTTGCCCTGGGGTCCGATTCCTCGCATCACAGGACTTCCCGAGTGGGCCAACTTCGAGATGCGCAAAGCACTCACTTCAGCGGCTGCAAACTACGGCTGCCCGCTGCTATGGGCAGATGGACACACTGCCGACGCCCCCACTGTCGACGGCTATCAGGGTGAGCTGACATTCACCGAGGCGGACCTTGCTGAGCGCTACCACGAACTCTCCCCTAAGGGGCAGGTCGACCTCGTCGTGATCGGCTGTCCCCAGGCGAGCGTCGGCGAGGCTCGTGCGACCGCGGCGGCCGTCCGTGCGCGGATGGAGCTGGGCGAGAAGATTCCCGACCAGCGGCTCTGGGTCTTCATGAGCGGCCACAACCACGACCTCATCGCCGCTGACGGCACTTTGGACGTGCTGGAGGAGGCTGGAGCACTGGTTCTGCGCGACACCTGCCCCGAGGTCACCCCCTACAACCGCTTGCACTACAACCACCTGCTGACGAACTCGCTCAAGGCCGAGCACTACCTGACGAGCGGCCTCAATCGCATGCCTACGAGCGTGACCCCAATCGATCAGTGCGTCGCTCACGCCTTCGACCCTATGCTCATAGGAGGTGAGAGACCGGTGCTTGGAGCCAGGGCGGCTAAGCCCATGGCTTCCGCCAAGTCGCACCGCAGCGGCGAGCACGAATCCTCAGGCAGGGGGATCCCGAGCCAGAGCGAGTGGAGTGTCTCGGGTAAGGCGCTCGTGACCGATGTCCCGATCACCTACCTCGGGTACGTCAACTGCGACACCGGGGTTATCGAGGAGCCCGGCCACCCCCTCGACGGGACGGCAATCGAGGACACCGTGCTGATCTACCCGAAGGCCTCAGGCTCGACTGTAGCACCCTTCGTGCTGATGGGGCTGATCTACACAGGCAAGGGCCCCGCAGCCATAGTCAACCGTGACGTCTGCCCACTCTCACTCCCTGCCGCCTCGCTGTTGAGTGTACCGTACGCTCATGGCTTCGACGACGACCCGACGCTGGAGGTCAACACCGGCGACGGGGTTGAACTGACTCTGAGTGGTGGAAACGTGAATCTCAGGGTCATCGCCCGCGTTAGCGAGGATTGATGGCTTCCGGTGCTTCGCACCGGTTCCATGTCTGCGCGTCCAGACCCCGAGCCGTGCCGAGCGCAGGACCTAGGCCTGTTCGAAGTGGTGACCTGTGACGGCGCTGCGAGAATCGGACGTCTGCACACCCGACACGGCGCACTCAACACACCGATGCTGCTCCCCGTGGTCAACCCCAACCTGCGCACCATCGAGCCACGGGAGATGTGGGAGCGGTACGGCGTTGAGGCTCTCATCACCAACTCCTACGTGATATGGAAGCACGACGATTTGCGCGAACAGGCTCTGGCTGACGGCATTCACACTCTGCTTGACTTCCCAGGAGTCGTCGTGACCGACTCCGGGGCATTCCAGTCATATGTCTACGGCGACGTCGAGGTCGGAGCAGAGGAGATAGTCGCATTCCAGCGTGACATCGGCGTTGACATCGGAACCATGCTCGATGTCTTCGGCCGACCCGACATGAGTCGGTCCGAGCTCGAGCACTCGGTCGAGGAGACAGCGGCTAGAGCCGAGCAGTCGCTCGATACCGCCGGTCAGAAGCTTCTACTCAATGGCCCGGTACAAGGCGGCCTGCATGACGATCTCAGGGCAAGGGGGGGCATTCTGATGGGCTCCGCCGCGGGACAGCACCGTGGCTTCGCAGTCCATCCCATCGGAGGCATCGTCCCGCTGATGGAGAGACAGCGCTACCGGGAGTTGTTCCGCATACTTCTCGCCGCGAGGTCGACCATCCCTCCCAATCGCCCCATCCATCTGTTCGGCTGCGGCCATCCGCTGCTGTTCCCAATGACCATCGCACTGGGTGCCGACCTGTTCGACAGTGCGGCCTACGCAATCTTCGCTCGAGACGACCGACTGCTCACCCCGACAGGCACGGTCAAACTGGCCGACATTCGTGAATGGCCGACCCACTCCGCCGCTCTGTTCGGGCACGAACCTGACGCAGTCAGAGCGATGCGCTCCGATGAGCGCTCGACCCTGCTCGCGCACCACAACCTCGAGGTCACTCAGGCTGAGTTGGCTCGTTGCCGCGAAGCGATTCGGAATGGCACTATCTGGCAACTCGCCGAGCAGCGCAGCCACGCCACGCCGCAACTGCGGGATGCCTTCCTCTGGGTGCTCGAGCAGCTGGACGAGTTGGCCGATGACCCGATAGGAGACTCCTTACTGAATCTGATGGCTTCGACCAACCCGGTCAGGAGCGGCGGCGAGCATCTGAGCGACGATGTTGGCATGAGGCCGCACATACTGCATCTCCACGCTCTGCTATCGATGCGCTGGAGGGTGCCGGGCTCGTGGTGGGACGGCTCCGAGGATGGCCCCGAGAGAACAGTCCTGATAGAAGGGGCAGCCCCCCCGTGGCGCGATTCCGCACTGGGTGCGGTTGTCTCAGCACTTGTCGATGAGCCGAGGAGCGTAGTACTGGTATCAACTCCGCTCGGACCCATCCCGTTCACTCTCGAGGATGTCTCTCCGTGGTGCCATCTCGACGGTCCTGACGACATGTGGAGGGAGGTCTACGACGACGATGAGATCGCAGACAGCCTCGAGGAACTCGGCCTCGATGGATTACCTCTCGTTCGCATGCCTCCATCTTCAGACTTCAAGCACGAGCGGACCGCTGCGGTACGAGCATGGCTCGACCGCTGCGCGGTGGTCGACAAACTGGCCGTGTTCTGCGGCGTCAGCCCGACAGACGGGTGCAGGCTGACTGATGGCATGAGCAGCCGCCGCTCTCGCACCGACCGGATGGTCAACGTCCACTCGGGTGGCGAGCACATGCTATCGCCCCGCCTCGCAGATGGCGGCATCACCCTCGCACTCGACGGTGCGCGACGCCTCAACGACCTGAACCCCAACCCTCCCGCAGCCTTCGACGAGCCGATCGAGGACGTCGGCTCGGACCACCCGGGAATCCCCCGGGTGTGGTTGCTTGACGACGCCATCCCATTTGTCGGACGTGGCCGCAATGTAATGCAGGGTTACGTGCTTGGCGCGGACCCTCATCTCACTCCTGGCCAGCCCTGCCTCGTGGTCGACGGAAACGGCGGACTGGTCGCTCATGGGACCGCAGTCACCACCGCACTGGAGATGGCGCATCTCAAGAAGGGAATAGCGGTGAGGGTGCGTGACGGAGCCCTGAGGGACTCCTGACGCTAACCTCCTCGCTCCGGTCGGGGATTAGTTCAAGTGGCGCACTTACTAGCGAAGTTCGACTCCCTCTAGGGAGTCGAGGGTCGGAAATGGGCACAGAATTGAACGGCGCCCCGGTCATCACGGCCGTCAATCTGCGCAAGATGTACGGCCCCCACCTCGCGTTGGACGACGTCAACCTCGAGATCCCTTCTGGCGCCGTCGGCATCCTCGGTCCGAACGGCGCCGGCAAGTCGACCCTGTTCAAGTGCCTGCTCGGGCTGATTAAGACGACATCGGGAGAAGGCACCGTACTAGGTTACGACATCAGAACAGAGGGCGACAAGATCCGCTCTAGGATCGGCTACATGCCTGAGTACGACGCACTCGACCCCGGGCTGGCCGCAATCGACCAGGTCCGCTATTCCGGCGAGCTTCTGGGCATGAACACGGCCCACGCCACTCAAAGGGCTCATGAGGTACTCGAGTACGTCGGGCTGAAGGACCAGCGCTACAGAAAGATCGAGACCTTCAGCACCGGTATGATGCAGGCCACCAAACTGGCTTGCGCCCTCGTCCACGACCCTGAGATCCTTATTTGCGACGAGCCAACCAACGGCCTCGACCAGAGGGCCCGCGAGTTCATGCTCCAGACGCTCAGACGCACTGTCTCTGAGGGCGGTCGCTCGGTCTTGATGAGCAGCCACGTCATGGACGATGTCCAGGATGTATGTGATCGCATCGTGATGATCCACAAGGGGAAGATCGTAGTACAGAGTCGGATCGATGAACTAGCCAAACAGGTCGACCGGGAGATCGAGATTTCGATCTGGGGTGGTGCCAGCCGCATGCAGGCAGCACTCGAGGGACGCGGCTTCGAGGTCCGCAGACTCGGTAGGGTGATTCGCGTCGACCGCGTCGACGACAACACCACGTTCGTCATCCTGGAAGCCGCCGTCGAGGCTGGTGTCCAAGTCCGACAGATGCAGGAGTACGAGCCCGACCTAGAGGACATCTTCCTGCTGATCATGGACAAGCTCGGAGCCAAGGTCAAGGGAACCTCGGAGTTGATGACCGAGAGTCACACCGGAGGTGGTTCGCCTGAGTGATGACGGGGTCGACATAGGAGGCGGCAAGACCCGAATGGAGGTTGCCTACGGATCCGGTGATGGCGACGACGAGGCTCAGGCCATAGTGGCCAAGAAGGAGGCAACGCTAGGGGCGATATTCGATCAGTCCTACCGTCCATGGGAGGGCGAACTGGGCCCGAGGTGGGTACGGAACTACGCCATCTTCAGGCATCATGTCTACGGTCTCTTCAGAGGCACGGGGCACCGCCACTACCATCCGATGGTGAGGCTGACCATCCTCATCATACTGCTGTTCTCGCTGACGCCCGTGCTTATGCTCTTCCTCGCCTCGCTTTCCGGCGGTGGCGAGATAGGCGATTTCACTGCAAGGATGTGGGGCATCAACCGCTACAACCTATGGGGCCAGGTTCTGGGCTACTTCCCTAGGAACCTGTGCTGTTGGCCCCTTCTGACCGCCTTGGTGGTAGGGGGGATGATCTCCGACGACCGCAGGAACGGAACCAGCGCCATCTACTTCTCGAGGCCTGTCACGAGGTTCGACTACACCGCGATGAAGTACCTCAGCGTGGCAGTGGTGCTGGGTTTCGTCATCGTCCTGTCGTACTTCGTATACTACACCACGGCCATCATCTTCAACGCCGAGGGGTGGGCATACCTCGTCGACACCCTCCCGATGTTCCTCGGGGGATTGCTGGCAGGCATCCTCGTGGTCATAACCTACACCTCTATCGGGCTCGCACTATCGAGCATCAGCCAGAGCCGCTTCTTCGCAGCCATCGCCTTCCTCGGTTTGATTTACGGTACCAAACTGCTCGCCCTGCTGATCGACACCCAGTTCGACTCCTCCATCCTGTACATCCTAAGCCCCTACGACTGCCTCGCCCACATCGGTCAGTGGCTGCTGGGAATAGACCAGAACTACGAACATCCGCTGTCCTTCTCTATAGTTTCGATATTGGTGATTAACGCCGCTTGCATCGGGCTGCTGACAGCACGCGTGAGCTCTCTGGAGGTGACGAGGGAATGAGTGATTCGAAGACGCCTGCAGTCTTGGTGGATCAAGCCTCGAAGTGGTATGGACAGGTCATCGGCCTCAACGACGTCTCTCTTGCCATCGATGGCGGCGTGACCGGTGTGCTTGGCCCCAACGGAGCCGGCAAATCGACCCTGTTCAAACTCCTGATGGGCCGGCTGAAACCCAGCCAAGGCAGTGTCCGGCTGTTCGGCATCGACCCGTGGTCCAACACCGCTCCGTACCGCAGGGTCGGATACGTCAGCGAGTCCGAGAGGATGTACGACTGGATGACCGGACTCGACTTCGTCACCACGCTGGCAAGGCTCCATGGCATGACTCGCGAGGAGGCTACGGCCAGAGCCGAGCACGTGCTCGACTTCGTCGGCCTCGCCGATGTCCGGAACAAGGAGCTAGGCAAGTACAGCAAGGGCATGAGGCAACGCGTCAAGATAGCCCACGCACTAGTGCACGACCCCGATCTCATCATCCTCGACGAGCCGCTGCACGGCTGCGACCCGATCGCCCGGACCAGCATCATGAGCGTCATCCGCGAGCTTGGCTCGCAGGGCAAGACCGTGCTGATATCGAGCCACATCCTCGAGGAGATAGAGCGCATTACCGAGCAGATCGTCATACTGCACAACGGCAGGCTGCTCGCCCTCGGAAACCTGCACGCCATCAGAGGACTGCTCGACAAGCATCCTCACCGGATACTGCTGACATGTGACGACCCTCGCAGACTCGCCTCCGCGTTCATTGCCGAGGACCCGGTCCACGGTGTGAGCTTCCCTGAAGAAGGCCAGTTGGAGATCCAGACCAACAATCTCTCTGAGGCTCATTCCATCCTGCCCCGTGTCATAGTCAATTCAAAGGCCAACGTGACCTCGATTGAGAACCCCGACGACAACCTCGAGTCGCTGCTGGGCTACCTCGTGGGAGGTGATTCGTGATGGATGAGAAGGGCCGGGCGCTGAGTGAGACGGTGTGGACGCGCCTCGACCGCAAGGCCGGAGCGATAACCGAGTTCACCGTAAGGCAACTCAGGCATCGCATCTCGACATGGGTGGTGCTCTCCGTCGGCGTTCTCGTGATGGCCCTGCTGCTGGCTTTCTATGTCGACGCCATCAGGGAGACGGACGAGCCCTACGACGATGACGGAGATTCCGTGGACTGGGACAAAGACGGCTACCCTAGAGGCCAGGAGGATAAGTTCGGAACCAGTGACTGGGACGGCACCGAGTACCCGGGCTCCGGCTACTACGAGGCAGACGGCGATATAGACTGGAACGACGAGGCAAGATTCCACTCTGGCAACCACACTTGGCATGGTGAGGGCTACTTCGAGGCCGATTGGCTAGACACCGACTACTCCGGCGGCCGTTGGTCGGGCATCATCGATTGGGAGGATATGGAGGCTTGTCGCGAAGGGCAAGTTTACGACGACTGGTGGCCGGAGTGGGGCGAGGCCTGCACCTACGACGACGGCTCCTACTTCGTCAGTGGGAGATTCAAGGCTTCCGGGTCCGTCAACGTCCCCGATAACTACTACATGGAGTGGGGGCACATGACAGACGAGTACTATGTCGAACCAGACCCGGCTTCGATGTACATCGACGAGGACGGCATTCTGTGGGATGGCAGGGACGTCTCCGAGATCGGCACCGAGATCGACGACGACGGCGACTGCTTGCTGTTGATGAATGACGACAACAACAACGGCATCCCCTGTGACGTGATTTGGATCCTCGACGCCGACGGCGACGAGATTATCGATATTCGTGCGGATTTCAATGTGAATGAGGATCCCGCGGAGGGCGAGTACGTCGGCGAGTTATCACACAGGACCTTCATTATCGGGACCGGAAAGATGGCCTTCGTGATGCTGCTCGGGATCTTCATCCCGTTGTTCCTCGCTCTTGGCCTGGTGAGGGACGAGACCGAGAACGGCACACTTCACTACCTGCTCTCGAAGCCGATCCACCGCGCCGAGTTCATCCTCTACCGGTTACTCGGCTATCTGCTTCTGACAGGCACCTACATCCTCGTGCTGGTGCTGCTGATGGCGCTGATTACCTCGCTCATAGGGCCGGGCGAGAGCCTGATACGGCTGTCCGACTTTCCCGTTTGGCTGGGAATCGGTCTCGCGACCATACTGGTGTTAGCAGCCTATGGGGCGATGTACAACACGTTGGGCCTGATATTCCCCAAGTACGGCGTCTACATGTGCATTATTCTGGGAGTCTGGGAGTTCATCATGGGCTTCTTCACGTTGACCTTGCCCTCAGCGAATGTGCCGATGCTGTCAGTATCCCACTGGGCCTTGCAGATGATAGACGCCATCGTACTCATTGCATGGCCCGACACCCTGCAGTACTCGCAGATGGCTGACGCCTTCGGGTTCGACTCACCTCTCCCGTTCTTCTGGCAGCCTCCGGTCCACACGCTCGAGACCCAGAGCCCGGTGGTAGCCCTCCTGGTCAGCATCGCCGTTCTGCTGGTGATTACCCTTGGAATGATTGGCATCGGGCAGTCCAGCTTCAAGAACCGAGAGATAATGTGAGGCGATTGCTCAATGGAGAAGTTCGTAGGCGATTTGTCCTCACTGTGGCGCCTCAACATAATGCCGCCAATCCCCCGCCTCTCATGGTGGTGGTATTGGGTCATCATGTACGTTCCCGACCCGGATATCCCGACGCGCTCGCGCCAGCTGATGATTCTCTGGTCAACCAAGGAGACGCCAGCGATTCGCGTCAGCGGACACTGGTGGAAGCCCGGCTCGCGAATGTCCGTGGATGAGCACGGTGGGCACGTCGTACCAGGGATGGTCTGCGCTTGGTGGTACGACGGCAAGCGCATGTTTGAACCGCTGGTAATCAGAGAGTGCAGGATGGCCGTTGTGAACGACAAACACCCCCTCTGGCCCGGCAGGGGGACAGGAGAGGGCGCGGGCGCGGTAGTCCCGATACTCGACGAGGACTTCTCGTTGGGGATGCGTCCCGGGAACGAAAGCATCTGGCTTTGCCTCACCAGTGATGCCGAGGCACGGGCCGAGGGCTCCCCTACGTCATTCGAGGCTGAACTTGAGCCTTGGTGGGGCCCGCCTAGCACCCTGACCTACAAGAACAACATCTACGGGCTTGGGATGGGGTATGATATCCTCAGGCTGCAGGGGACCAAACTCAAACTCAAGGTAGACGACGAGGAGTTCGAGGGCACCGCGTATTTCCAGAAGGTATCGGTGCAGGCCCCCTCCTTCCCATGGTACTGGGGCATGCTGCACTTCGACGACGGCTCCTACATCGACTGGTTCATGCCACACAGCACCCCTAGCATGACCTCGATGGATGACACCCCATGGCGTCGCCGACACTTCTTCCGCACCCCTTCGATCGGGACCGGGATCTTCCATGACGCGAAGCGTGGCAGGACAGAGAACTTCGCGCGCTGCGAGGTCGAGGTGGCCGAACCAGACGACGAGGAGCCGCTGAGGGACAATCAGGGCAACCCCCTACCGAAGTTCAGAATCAGACTATGGAACGGCCGTACGCAGATTTCGATCGAGGTTCGCGCGTGCGCACGGGCACGCTGGACCTTCGACCAGCCCACGCGCGCGGGAATGGTGAGTCACTTGACGTACAACGAGTACCCCCTCGAGGTCGAACGTATCGCGATACTCGACGAGCAGGGCCTACGCAGTATTGACGACTACGAGTGGATACACGGCAACGCCGAGCACACTTGGGGTATTCTGCACTGAGTCACTTCGGCCCGCAAGCCCACCTTCCGCACCGTTCATAACAGTGGGCCCACCAAGGCGTCACCGGGGGAATGGAATGAGTGAGGAGGACTTAGTCACAAGAGCAGCCCAACATATCACACAGGGTGATTTCATGGGGGCGATGGCCCTTTTCGATTCCCATGTCGAAGCCAATCCTGATGACCCCGCGGGATACCACGGATGGGCCGAGTCGGCACTGTTCGAGATTCAGCAGAATGGCAACATCGACGACAAGGGGGGTGACCGCATCAACGAGGGACAGGTGGCCGCCTACTTCCGCAAGGCCTCGGGTCTGGAGCCTGACAATGCGGAGTACCTAGCCGCTCACGCCAACGCGCTGCTCGAGTTCGACCGCATCCCGATGGCCGTACGCGAGTTCCAGAAGCTACGAGATCTCGGGGCCTCCTCCGATGAGGTCGACATCTCGTTCCACCTGTACGAGGCCGCTCGCATGCTGATTGACGCCGTCGACCTCAAGACCGACTTCGACCGAAGCCACCCCTTCGCCCAGCAGTTCGTCCCAGTGGCCATAGAATTCGCTTTGCTCGGACTCGGATTCCCGTCAGCTGACGAGGCTGTCGAGTACCTCGCTAAAGAGGAGTAATCGGGGGAGTACCCTTGGAAAGCGACCGTGTGATGGTCGCTTTCGGCTACCATGGAGATGCATTCCATGGCTCTCAGGTCCAACCCGGGATCAGGACCGTCGAAGGCTCTCTGAGACTGGCCTTGGAGAGGCTCGGATGGTGGAGCGAGAGTTGCCTGGAGATATCCAGTCGCACAGATGCTGGCGTAAGCGTGAGGATGAACCTCGCTCGAATCGACCTGCCCAGCTCTGTGTCTGGGTCGATTGAGGAGGGTAATCTGCTCAGGGCGATGAACAACAACCTGCCCATAGGGATGGTGGTCTGGAAGGCGAGGGAAATCCCTCAGGTCACGCGTATCAGGCATTCCTCCTCGAGGCACTACCTATACCGCACGGAGGTTATTTCAGATTGGCCCCAAGAGGTGGATGAGAAACTGTTCAACGAGGCCTGCTCCCTGATAGAGGGCCATCATGACTTCACCAACCTATGCAGATTGGAGGAGAAAAAGAATCCGGTCAGGACCGTGGACGAGTGCGCCCCCTGGATGTCTTCCGACGGCAGGGTTATCGGTATCTCGGTGAAGTCCCAGGCGTTCCTCTGGAACCAAGTCCGCAGGATAGCCAGTGCCGTCTCCGGGGCCGTCTCCGGAAGGAACACTCTGGATGATATCCGCTCGGCCCTAGAGAACCCCGAGATCCCCTTGGACCTGGGGCGCTCACCCTCGGACGGATTGATGCTGTGGGCCATCGAGAACGAGGAGTCCGATGGCATGACCGATGGCTCGATGCCGGATACCAGTTGGTTCTCGACACCGCCAAGGGACTCGCGCGAGCACACGAGATGGCTCGCTCTCGCCCGACTCGAGATGGCGACGCTGCTGGAGCGCGAGTGGCTGAAGCGACTCAACTGAGTCGAATCCCGACCTCGTCACCGTCCTCGCAGGGCAGAGCCTCGCGTAGGAACGACGACGATATCACCTCGGCGGTCTCGGTGTGGCGAGTCAGGTCGGGGATGAGGACGGCGCACTCAATCCACTCATCACCGCCCCTGGTTATCTCGGCCTCGAACGCGGTCGCGCCGCCGAACGAGCGCCCGTCTCGCTCGAAACCGAGGATGCGGAGCGGCTTCGCCCCCTCTGCTCCCTCTCCCTCTTCGAGGCCTGCTAGGACTCTCAGGCTCTTGTACTCGGCGAGGTTGTCGCCGTACAGACTGATGTTGAGTGTGCCAGGCCAGGCGCCCGCTCCTAGTACTCTCTTGAACTGGTTCTGATAGTGCGGCTGGGCCATGAACACATGGGCCCGGCCAAGACCGGTCGCTACGACCCCCTGCAGATGCACGCGACTGCCGCGCGGCGGCCGCTCATAATGTTCGGCATTGTGAATCAAAGCGCAAAGTGTTGGCCCTGTCTGCCCACGTTCCACCCTAGGTCGGAGACCTCCTCGCACTCGTTCGAGCCCGACTCGAGGAGTGGGTTGGAATGATTCAGGTGGATGAAGTGTATCTCAGGGTCTTCCCCGACCCTCTCGCCCAGCCTTGCTATGGTCTCGGTGACCGTTGGATGTGGTATCTGCGACATATCCCGGCCAGGCAACTCGTCCGAGTCCCAGAATGAACCATCGACAAGCGCGATGTCGATGCCTAGGACGGACAGCCACTGACGCACAGAATTCGCCCCGTGTCTTGCCAGCGTCTGCCCCCAGTCGTCGTGATCGGGAAGGAACAGCAGGGAACGCATCGGCCCCCTGATGACGATTGCGTGGGTGTCGGCGAGCTCGTCCCTGTGAGGGACGGGAACGAACTCCAGTTTGAAGCCGCAGTCAGCGCTGGGCTGGAACCGCTCCATCGAGGCGACCTCAGATGGGCTGAAGGGCGATAGCGAGCCTCTACTACCAAGCTCCTCTATCACAGAGGGACTCGCGAACAGAGGCAAACCGGAGCAACCCATCACCTCGTCACCGAACTGACCGAGACCATCGATATGACCCAAGTGGACGTGCGTAAGGGTGACTGTGTCCGGCCGAGCCACGCCGTCCGCTCCGATGGCCTCGGCCCACAGCCTCATCTGGTCAGGCAGCGAGCGGCTCGCCTCAATCAGGTGCAGACTGCCGTCACTGCCTCTAATCCCGCAGGCGACTGGGTGCCTGCGCAGCGAGTGGTCCGCATGTGCAGCCATGCATCTCGGGCACGAGCACCCTGCATGGGGCACGCCTCCGTCCTGCGCTGTACCGAGCAAGACCAGTGTCACTCCGGTGCCGGACATCACTTGGCGGTGAACAGCATCGGAAATGAAGCAGTCGGGTGCTGAAAATCAGGTTTGTTGTTCCGATGGAGCCATGAACCTGACCGGTATTTGCGGGCCATGGCGGCTGACCTGTCGTGGATGCGCGAGCGCTACGAGCAACTTCGTTCGCAGGGACTCGACTGGAATCCTCCAACGCTGCAGTCGGCCAGCGAGCCGCGTTGCATCATCGACGGTCAGGAGATGGTCATGCTCTCGGCCAACAACTACCTCAATCTCGCGACCCACCCAAAAGTGGTCGAAGCCTCCATCGAAGCCACTAGGAAGTACGGGGCAGGTTCGGGCTCGGTCAGAGCCATCGCGGGCACCCTCGACCTCCACTTGGAGGCGGAGCGAGTCTGTGCCCAGTTCAAACAGGTCGAGGCGGTGCTGATCTACTCGTCGGGATACACGGCGAACGTCGGTCTCATCCCGACACTGGTGCGCGGCTCTGAGGACATCATCATCTCCGACGAGCTCAACCATGGCTCCATCATTGACGGCGTCCGCTTGACCAGGGCCTCGCGAGCCGTCTACCAGCACAACGACATGTCCGCACTCGAGCAGGTTCTGAAGGAGCATTCCGGGAGCGGGAGAAAACTAATCATCACCGACGGCGTGTTCAGCATGGACGGCGACGTCGCGTTGCTTGACGAGATTACCGAGCTCGCAGACGATCACGATGCGATGGTGTTCGTCGACGACTGCCACGGCGAGGGCGTCCTCGGCGAGGGCCGTGGCATCGTCGCGCACTTCGGTCTGCAGGGCCGGGTGACCTTCGAGATTGGCTCCTACTCCAAGGCTCTGGGCGTGCAGGGAGGCATCGTCGCCGGTAGCGAGGATGTCCGCAGACACGCTCTCAATCACAGCCGCTCCTGGTTACTCTCGGGCAGCCAGCCCCCCGGAGTCGCCGCCGCCCAGAAGGCAGCGATAGAGGTGCTGATGTCGGAGCCCGAGCACGTGCAGAGGCTGTGGGAGAACACAGGTTACTTCCGCGGCGAACTCGATTCACTGGGCTTCGACACCGGAGTGAGCGAGACACCGATCATCCCCGTGATGTGTGGTGAGAGTAGACTGGCTCAGGACCTCTCGGCGGAACTGCGAAAGGCGGGAGTCATGGTGGGCGCCATTGTGTTCCCGATGGTGGCGCGCGACAAGGCCCGGGTCAGAACGCAGATGTCCGCTGGACTGACCCGCGAGGACCTCGACGATGTCCTGGGCAAGTTCGAGTCGTGCGGGCGCGAATTGGGGCTAATCTGAGGCATGAACATGGCAGAGGGACAAGACGGACTCGGTCGCTGGCCGATAAGCTGCGAACTGGCGGTACAGTGGGGTGAGATGGATGCTCTCAACCACGTCAACCACACTGTGTTCATCAGGTGGATGGAGACGGCGAGGATGCACTATTTCGTCGCCTGCGGATTCACCGACCTGCTCGAGCAAGAGGGAATAGGCCCCATTCTCGCGGGTCTCAATGTGGACTACCACGCCCCCGTAACCTTCCCTGACACAGTCACGGTGCACACCACCATTACCAGCATCGGCACATCTTCGTTTCAGATGGGATACAGGCTGACGAGCGCAGCCCTAGGCGGTCAGAAGGTAGTAACGGCCACTGTCTCAGGGGTGGTTTTCGACTACAACGCCAACCACAGCACGCCGATGCCCGACAGCCTCCGGGCCAGGATGCTCGAACTCGAGGCGAGTGGCAGCGGCTAGCCCGAGGCCTCGACGACTTCGTCGAGCTCCTCGTCATCAACCTCGGCAGCATCTTCAGTTGGAGCCGCGGCAATCGTCTTGTGCATGCCCTCGAAGGGCATCAGGCCACGGTCCAGCCTGTCCAGTATCCTCCATCTGGGCGCGTACGACAGGTGAACGTAGAGCGGTCCGGGGAAGACCAAGAGGAACCACCCGAGCCAAGTGGCGTACTCGGGAATCTCGTTCATCATCGAGACAGAGAGTAAGATCAGTCCGATGAAGGGGAATGGGAACAGGTACCTCCGGCGGTTCTCGAGACGAATCGGCGGGCGCTTTACCATAGAGGCCACGAAGGACGAGAAACCACCTAGGAAAGCGGTCATAGTCACTAGGATGAGCGTCTGCAGCCCCCATTCTCGGATTATCCCCCCCCACTCATTCCCATCCGCATTCCCTTGGTATCCGAATGGGAGCAGCAGGGTTAGACCAATCAGCAGACCGTAGAAACCACCGACGAACACAGGGTGGGAGACGGTCAGCGGGTAGCGCAGGAACATTCGGCTCAGCGAGCCGCCTTCCAGCATGTGCCTATGGTCGGGGTCGAGCTCATCGAGCCTGTCACGCCAGCCGGACACGAGCATTCGCGCATACGGCCCCACTATCACCGTTACGGCCGCCAATCCCCGTTTTTCGACCCTCAGGCCGATTTCCAACCGCCAATCAGTTTGACGGAGTCTGTCGGCAGACCCCACTTTGGTTCGTCGGCGGCAGCGTCCCTGATGAAAGGCGCCAATTCGACTCGCAGCCTAGCGATGTCGACACCCCAGATTCCGTGCTCGACTCCATCGAGCCTCCTGATCAGCTTCGAAGCCATGTTCACAACGCCCCTGACCTTGCTGCGTTCGTAGTTGTACAACAACGCCGCGCACTGTATCATGCCTTGGACGGCGTCGATCTCTGCTCTGCACTCGCGAGGCTTGAGTCCCTTCCAGAGATCCTCCCAGGATTCGTGCGCGTGCCAGAACTCAGCCTGGTCGAAGAGCTCGCAGCCCTCGATGAACAGCCCTTGCTCCTCCTCGGACAACTCGCTCCAGTCAAGCAGTGTCGAGTCGTGTGGCACGGGTGCGCTCATTCCGCCTCGCCTCTCACTGATTCTATTGTCGGAGAAGTTATCACATGTCCCCCTCTAGGTGCAATGGTTGGGGCATTAACATGGGTGACGAGGACACGCTCTACACGATAACAGAGGCCGATCTGGACTCCGGTCTGAGGGGAGTTCCGGTAGGAACCTGCAGGACTTCCTACGTCGATCCGATCGAGGGCGTCCACTACGTCGGCTATCCTGTGGGGGACCTAGCCAACCTCGAGGAGGAGGACGTAATCTACCTCCTGATGCACAAGCGCCTCCCCACCGGGGAGGAATCCGATGCCTTCCGAGCGGAGCTGTCTCACAGGGCCGAGGAGATACCTACTGGGGCGCTTAGGGTGCTTGAGTCACTAACTCCCGGGAGCGGCCATCCGATGGACTGGCTGGCTATCGGCATCATGGCACTCGGAGCGGCCGACACCAACACTCGAAGACCGGGTTCGAGCCGAGCCGACGCGATGAACCTCATCGCTAGGATGCCCGAACTGATGGCTAGGCTGTTCCTTCTGCGCGGTGGCAAGCCTGAGGAACTCAAGCCGCGCAAGCCTGAACTCGGACTGGTCGAGAACTTCGTTCACATGCTCGGTGTCGAAGGGGACGAAGCCAAGCGGATGGAACGCATGCTCCGCTTCTTCTTCATACTGCACATGGACCACGGCGGCGGCAACCTCTCGACCTTCTCCGGTAAAGCCGTTGCCAGCGGCCGCGCCTCGGTCTACGCCTCTATCGCCAGCGCCATGAACGCGCTGTCGGGGCCTTTGCACGGACGCGCCAACCAGGCTTGCCTCGAGTTCGTCCAGAGGATAGGGACCTCGGACCCCGATGAGATCGAGGCCTTCGTGCGCTCGGAGCTGGCGGCCCGCCGACCAATCTACGGTTTCGGCCACGGCGTTCTTCGCGCCGAGGACCCCCGGGCCAGACTCTTGATAGAACTCGGCGAGGAGATATGCCCTGATGACGAGAACTTCCGGACCGTCACTGCTCTCCGAGAGGTCGTACCTCCAATCCTGAAGGAAATACCGAAGATCAGCAACCCGTACCCTAACGTCGACCTCGCCAGTGGCAGCCTTCTTCACTCGGTCGGCTTCCGCAAACCGGACTATTACACGACCTTCTTCGGCTGGGCGCGGGTCGCTGGAATCTGCGCGCAGATACTGGACGAGCGCAGCGCGCGTGAAGGCCGGGGCACACCGATTTACAGGCCCAAGTATATCCCGCGCGAACAGCCGCACCAACGACTCGAGTGATCAGTCGGTGTCGCCCGCTCCACGATGCCCAATCAGTCTCGGACTGCCCCATGGTAGCCCGTTCTCAGCCTCTGCGGCCCACTTGTCTTCCGACCCGGCCCAGAACATGCGGTGGCCCTGCTCGGTGACCATCTCCCTCTTTCGGTTGCTCCCTAATTCGGGCCATGTTGGAAGGGATTCTCCCGCTTCCCTGATCAGGTCACCTCGCTCCGAGTCCGAGGCACCATCGAGGCGCCCGCGCCACTCATCGTCGAGCGGCTGGCTGGCAGGCCTCATCCAGCGTGCCTTGCCATCAGGTAGGGAGAAGACACTCGGGTCCATATGATCGGAGATGAGCGATATTCCCGCTTCCAGCATCGAAGCCTCTAGTTCCAGCGGCGCAGGCCACACATGCAGTCCCATCCCTGCTCGAGCCCTGTTGAGGCGCTCGAGACCCCCTCCACTGATTGCCATCGGTGTTCCGGGATGTGCGAAACGCTCCCACCCCTGCAGGTACTGGAGGGCCATTGCAATGGCAGGCATCCCCTCCTCGCGATGCTCCTTGATCAGGCCTGTGACCGTGCTGAGCACGAAGCCCGGGGTCCCGACGAGTCGTTTGATCCGATAACTGCCCCAAGGTCTGAGATAGGGTGACAGACGAGTCACCGGAAGCCCGAATCCGACTGACTTAGCGACAGGTCCGATTCTCGGGCTGAAGCTGTACACCAATGCGGACCTGTCGGGCAGGTCAAATGGGTCAAGGCTCTCTTCTAGGAGTCCCATCATGGCACTCAGATGAGCATCGACGTCGTCTATCCGCGCTGCTGGATGCGGAACTTTTAACTCGATGTTCGCAGTCTTTCCACCGGCCTGCCAGACATCTGTTAATACTCCTTGAGAGAGCAACTCATCGAATGTCACGGTGCCTAGAGAGCGTATTTCACTGGTGCTCATCCTCTCTATGCTCCTCTCGAATTTGCCCCCCTCTCCCGGAACCAGCTCGTTGTGGTAGACCACGAACTCGCCGTCGCTGCTGAGGCGAAGGTCGAATTCGATCCCGTCGGCGAACTGCATGCCATGCAGCAGTGCTGCGAGCGAATTCTCCTTGGGCTGGTCCCAGACAGTCATACCAACACTCCACGCGTGCGGCGTCCAGTCCAAGAATGCAATGACGGAACACGTATGCCTCCTCCCCAATGCTCAAACCCTCAAACCTCCAGCGCCGCTTGGTTATCACGTGTCTGACACAGTCGAACTAGACCGCGCATCAGACCCCCGAGCAGTACGCGGGTACGCATTTTACGATTGGGCCAAGTCCTCTTTCGAGACCAGCGTCACTACCGCGGTGCTGCCCGGATGGTTCGCTTACATATTCCTGAAGGCGAACGGGTTGGAGGCAAGCGTCCTCGGTATGGAGATGACCAGTGACGCGATATGGTCCTTCTCTGTGACTATCGCCGCCCTTTTCGTTGCCATCCTTGCTCCCTCCCTCGGAGTCATCGCCGATCGACGCGCCATCAAGAAATGGTGGCTAAGGATTCTGACCTACTTAGGAGCCGGGTCAACATTCCTGCTCGCCTTCGCCCCGATGTTTGGGGTTTCCCAACAGTGGGTCTGGCTGATTGTGATGTTCCTGATGGCAAACGTCGGCCTGAACGGCGCGGGGGTGTTCTACAACGCTCTCCTCCCCCATTTGGGCACCGACGACGAGATGGACGCCATTTCGAACAAGGCGTACGCCTACGGCTACCTCGGCGGCGGACTTCTTCTAGCAGTCCACCTTGGTATGTGGATGACACTCACCGGAGATTGGATTATCCCGTTCATCATGGCCTCGTCCGGCGTCTGGTGGCTAGGATTTGCTTGCCTGACCTTCGCTTGGGTGCCTGAGCCGCCGATTGAGAATGAGATGGAAATACTCGGGGTTGCCGACTCCGCGAAGTTTGCCTTCAGTGAACTGAAGAAGACCCTCGGGCAAATCACCCGCTTCCGCACTCTGTTCATTTACATGCTCGCCTACTTCTTCTTCATTGACGGCATTAACACCGTCACAGCCCTAGCTGGAATCTACGGAGCCACAGTACTCGGCCTGACCATCGGGAATTTGATCACCATCATCCTAGTAATCCAGTTCGTGGCCGCGCCCTGTGCAATCGGCTTCACCAAACTCGCGGAGAGGACCTCCACGCACCAAGCGCTCTCCTTCTCGTTGGTCATGTGGGTCATTGTCATCTTTGGTGCGTTATCCTTCGCCCCATTGGTTCTCGATTCGCATGACGAGTATGACATCCAGTTCGATTGGGACATGGACGGCGACGGAATCGCCGATTTCGAAGACGATGACACTGATGGTGATTGGTACTCCAACGCGGCTGAGACAGAGGCAGGAACCGATTCGCTGGACCCTTCAAGCACCCCCAACCCCAATCCATCGATATGGTTACAGCAACGCCTGGCTGGAAAGGGCCAGTATGTTGTATCCGTCGGCGACAGCACCTACGATAACGGCCTGTCTCAGAGTGATGAGGAGCAGGCTTGGGGAGTAGAATGGTCAGATGTCCTCCCGCTACACTTCGTCGATAACGAAGCAGGGGACGCGATCTACGAGTTCGACGACCCCTCTGGCTCAGCGACATCGGTCTTGAATGTCAGCAGAATATCTGATTTCACCTCTACCTTCGACGAGGACAGCCGCTTGAGCATGAGTATCCAGGGCGGGGATTTGGACGGCACCACCGCACTGGGCGACGATCACCCTACGAGTCTGGGAGATGGTCCACTGGATTTCGTATCTGAAGCCGCTCGTGACAATCTTTGGGGGCCCCTAGGATTCGGGGTCTTCCTCCAGTTCCTGCTACTGGGTTGCATGGCAGGAGCTCTGCTGGGCGGCTCCCAGGGACTGGCGCGCAGCATCTTCGGCCAGATGGTGCCTGAGACCCGCAGCGCCGAATTCTTCGGCTTCTTCGGCTTCTTCGGCAGAGTGGCGGCAATCCTCGGACCGCTCCTGTACGGCATTCTCACGGTGATGTACGACAGCAGAGTCGGGATAGCCAGCATCTGCGTCCTGATCGTCATCGGCTCGGTTATGATGAAGTGGGTCGATGTCGACGACGGTCGCCGCGCAGCAATGGAAGAGGATGCACGCAACCGCGGCATCAGCCTCGAGTCCGAGTGAGTCTGTCGATGACCAGTGCGAACTCGAGCAGGACCAGCATAGGCCCACCGACTAGGAAGAGCGAGAGCGGGTCGGGCGGTGAGAGCAGCGCGCCCACCAGCAGAGCGGAGAACCAGAAGACCCCGCGGTTTTCCGTGATTGCGGAGCGCTCGATGACATCGTAACGCAGCAGCAGCAGGACCGCAAGTGGGACTTGGAAGCCCAGCACGGAGGCGAAGTACAGCCCGATGATGAAGCCGATCCATGATTGCAATTGCCAAGTCGACTCGAGTCCCGATGCAGCCGCATCCTCCGAGAGGTACTGCAACAGCATCGGGACCAGTATCTCGTGTGCGTACATCGCCCCCAGCGCCCCTAGAGCCGTGGAGCCGAGGATGACGAACAGCAGTCCTCCGAGGCCACCCCCAATCGGGACGAACTTCTTCCGGCGAGCCTCAGAGAGAATCGCCCGACCGTTCCATCCCAGATCGCACATCAGGGTCAGCGCGACCAGCACCATACCGAGATTGAATGCTATCCTCATCCTCAGGAGGACGACTTCCATCGGCTGGAGTATGATAATCTGAACATCGTTTGGCTTGTAGCCATCTGCATGCCGCAGCCACTCGATGATGTCTCCTGCGGCCGGGTAGCCACCGATGAAAGCCACTAGGAAAACCGCCACGAGTAGGTAGAGCCTGCGATTCAGGTGTTCCACCAGGCCTCGAAGCTCGGCTCTAGGGAGGATATCGACAGGACCCTCGGCCATGTTGTGGCGTGGGCGTCCTGTTCGTGAATACATCGCAACGTCAACTTGCGACCGCGCATCATTTTCTGGTGATGATGGTGAGCAGATCCTCGTCCATGAGGACGTGGTCCAGTCCGACTCGCTGCCAGTCGAACTTGGCGCTCGGTCCCTTGACCCTGGCGTAGCGGAACTTGCGGACGAAGTCGCGGTGCAGTTTGACACATACGTCGCGCACAGTGGAGGTATCCTTGACGATCAGAGGCTCGATGAGGTCCGCCTCCCTGCTCTGCGGCTTGAGGTAGATCGACATGAAATGGAGGTTTTCGAAGATGAAGTCTTTCATGTGCTCTATGCCTTCCCCCGTTTTGGCTGAGACCTCGAGGACCGGCCAATCCTCTGGCAGCAGCGACCTCGCCCCCTCGAGGTCTTTCTCGGTGGCGAGGTCTATCTTGTTCAGGACGATGACCGCGTGGCTGTAGATTCTGCTGCCTGCCAAAGTGTCGACGATGTGATCGTCTGTGACGTCGGTGCGCAGCGTCACGGTGGCGGAGACTATGCCGAAGCTGCGCACGATGCCCTGTATCTCCTCCTTCGTCAGGTTGGTCTGCTCGAGTGTCGATCGGACCACTATCCCGCCCCTCCTCGTCCTCGTGATGAATACCTGAGGTGGCTTCTGATTGAGCCTCATCCCAGACTTCCAGAGCTCGTGGTCGAGAATCTCGAAGTGAGCACCCTGGAACGGGTCGATGACATACAGCACCATGTCAGTGCTGCGGATGACGTTGAGGATCTCGCGGCCCCGACCCTTGCCTTCGGCAGCCCCCTTGATGAGGCCAGGCAGGTCGAGGATCTGGATCTTGGCGCCGCGGTGTTCCATCAGGCCGGGTATGCAAGTCAGTGTGGTGAAGGCGAAGTCGCCGATGTTGGAGTCAGCCTCTGTCAGTTGGGAGATTAGACTGGATTTCCCGACACTCGGGAAGCCGACCAGCGCAACCGAGGCGTCGCCGGACTTCTTGACCTCGAAACCGGGGCCACCACCGCTGGCCTTGGCATGTGCCTGTGCTTTCTCCTTTCGGGCCCTCAGCGCGGCTATCTTGGCCTTGAGCTTGCCAATGTGGCCCTGAGTGGCCTTGTTGTACTTGGTCTTGGAAATCTCGTCCTCGAGGGACTTGATCTGCTCTTCTATGGTTGCCAGTACAATCCCTCCAGTGCCTTCCCGGACGCCATCCACGCCCCGCCCCGGGTTCTTGAATCCGGTGGCGTTCTAACGCTCGCCATAGGCGAGCGAGGGTTCTTTGGGCACCACCGGGTGGTGTGTTCAGGGCGAGTGCCGTGGCCGATGTGATGCTGCTTCTGGTCGAGCGCGAGGCCTTCGATGGACTGTGCTCGATGCCTCTAGAACAGTTGCTCGATGGCATGCAGGGACAAGCACTCAGAGACAGGCGTCCCGAGGCCGACCCGCGCTTCCACCGAGGTTTCGACGCCGATTTGGAAGGTGACGTGCTGGAGTGGTCTGATGGGGCCGAGGGGGCCGATCCGTCAAGGTCGCTGTGCGAACAGCGAATCCCCCCCGACTCGGCCTGCGAGCTGGCTCTCGTCCTCGCCCACTGGTGCTCGGTCGGCGAATGGCGCTGCTGGGACGCCCGACTGTACCTCTACATCGAGCCACTGCTGGGCAGGGGAGTCTCCGTTGAGGAGTTCCTCCGGCCGCAGATGTGGGCGGAGTTCTCCGACGCCCTCGCCAAGACCGACCGGTTGTCGTACTCTGAGTCGGTCGTGCTGGACTGGATGTCGCGCAGGCAGGACCTTGGAGAGACGATGGAGCCGTCGGAGGACCCGCGCATCCTGCCTACGATGGAGGCTCACCGCACTGCCAGCGACTCACTGCATATCTTCCTCGAGAGAGCTCGACGCGAGGGAATGTCTCTGCTGGTTGGCCAAGAGTACCTCGAGCCGGGCCTGTGGAAACTCGACTCGGAATCACTCGACTCGGCGTTGGGGGTGGCGGCCTGACCGAGCTTCCGATGCATCCGGAGCCGCCAGCCTCGCCCCCTGCCCCGGGAGTCGTCGTCCTAGGCCGCTTCCAGCCCGTCCACCGCGGACACACTCTGATGATATCCGCCGCCGAGGGATGGCGCCTGTCGAACGCGCCCGAGCTTCCTCTGGTCATCGCCATAGGCTCTTCCAACCGCCCCGAGTCGATGGAGAACCCGTGGAGCACAGAGGAGCGCGAGGAGATGCTGCGGGCCTGGTTGGACGACAAGGGCGGCTACGAGCATGTTCGCATCGTGGCGATACCTGACATCGAGGACCCGCCCAACTGGGTTGCTCACGCCGAGAAGTATCACGGTTTTGCTGGTATCTTCTTCACCAGCGACCTGCCTTCCGCGGGCCTCTACGAGACCGCTGGCTGGCAGGTCGTGATGACCTCCCTAGAACAACGCGAGCGGTTCGAGGGCTGGCGTGTGCGAGCCACGGCTCAGATGATGTCAACGATAGATGACGACGAGGCGGTCCGAGCAGTCCTCTCACACGCTGTGCCGACGGCTGTCGTGGAACACCTCATCGAGACGCAGGGACTACGCCGTCTCGCCTTCCTAGGCGAGGGCGGCGAGCCAGTCGGCTGATTACCAGATGCCTTCGAAGGTGCACGACCCGTCGCATGTGTCACTAATCACTCCGGTGTCGAGGAAGTCGAATGCCATGGTATAGGCCGCTGGTTGGGGTATGACTTGCCCATGTGCGTTGGAGTGATAGTCTAGGGGTCCAGCGAGATTGCCAGTGGGAACCTCGGGGAAATTGCCGTCGAAGTATGCGACTCCCGAGCCCGTGATAGGCCCACTTACTACCTCCACGCCCCATGGATGCCAGGCGGAAGCTTCCAGATTTGCAAGGCCGGCTGTCCTGACGGCCCTGTCACAACTCAAAGTCGCTACTTGGAAGTCGTTCATCGAGGTGATGTAGACCATCTGGAAGGGTTGAATCAGCCCATCTAGACCATTCTCGTGGTATGGCAGGAAGGTTTCCGCATCAGTTGCGTCCCAGAGGGATTGCATCGCAGCTATCATGATCCCCCTGTCGTTCCTAGACGGGTATGCTATGCTCTCGCCGAAAAGCAACTCGAAGGTAGTGTAGTGAGTAGACCTCTCGATTTGGTGAGTGAAAGATGATCCTCCTACCCACAGCACTCCGCGGTCCACCTCGGGAACCATGCTCATCAATGCAGGGCCACGGAGCCCTCCGAAGGATACTCCCCAGTAGTTCACATCCGAGACATCAACCAGATTGGTGCCTTCGTGTTGGAACTCCGGGAGATCCGCGCACACGCCGGTGAATGTCCGCATCATAGCGAGGTTGTTGACAATCGACTGCATGTGTCGCTCTTGCTGGTGCTGGAAGTACTCGACGTTGATCAGGGAGTAGGTCAGAGCATCAAAATCGCCATCAGAGCTCCATCCCTTCCAATCGGTCCCAATCATCACTCTGCCAGTCATGTTTGCGAATACCCGGTTGGCCCGTACCATGCCATCTCCGTCGCCCATGAAGCCATGCCCGAGAATTGTCATAGATCCAGAGCGACCCTCCTCGGCCAGAATCTGTGGGATGAGGATGGCGAAGACCACTTCTCGGAATTCGATGAATTCAGGGGATCCGCTCGCATCCCTGCGCATCGCTGCAGGCGGGTAGTCAGATTCCATGTACTGAGGGGTTCTGAATGTGCCTCGAATCAGGCGAAAAGTCGTATTGTCCTCCCCGTAGTCTTCCACGACCTCGGAGACGTCGCAGCCTACTCCTTCGTCTCCCAACCTTTGCGATGCATCGTCGCGCATGGCCACCATGTCCTGCAGGATGGAAGCTGTCGAGGCGGTGTGGAAGAACCAGGATGCCTGTAGCGTGGACCTATCGACCCCAGCCTCCCCGAGGGAAGTGAACAGCCCCTCGTAATCGGCGCGCTGCGCCTCGATCTGAGGCGAGTCGGTGGATTGGCCGTCGCGCAGTGCGGCAAAGGCGGCCGAAGGCTCGACTGCGTTGCCCCCGGTGTCGACCAGATTGCGGTAAGCGACCCCGTAGGATGCATCGTGGTCGAGGCCGCGAACTGTGCGGATGTAGACGAAGGTCGGCTCGTCCTCCTGGCTGCGCAGGTCGATCTCCACCCAGTGTGGAAGCCGCTCGCCGGTGTCGAGGTTGATTAGTACGGTTGCGTGCCCGGGGTTGAGTGAGTCGCCGATGCTGTACTGGTCGGCTAGGCCTGATACGTCGGGGGTCGACTCGAAGGTGGTGAATATCTGGGTGGAGGGGCTGTACCCGTCCAGTCTGTTGATCATGTGGAACGCATCGGACGGGCCTGAACCGGAATCCGGAATCGCCTCAGCCGTGATGTGCAACCTGTAACCCGTGGCCGTGGTTTCATCATCTACGAGGAAAGCAGGAGCCGGGAAGGGCAGCATGCAGTGGTGCGGGTTCACGTCGTCGCAGAACTCGGACTGCGAGGTTAGCCTTACATCTGGCTCCGGCTCCGGTTCGGGCTCCGGTTCGGGATAGGTGCAGGACCTGTCGGATACGGTGGCATCGGGGTTGTAGTTGCTCGCGGTCTCATCCATGCAACCAGGCACATCGCCTATCGGCTCTTCCAAGACCTCGCCGGTGCAACCCGACAGCAGCATGGAAATAACAAGCAGAATGGCTATCCTAGTCTTGGCATCGCGACTCATGGGGTCCCTGATGGCCCGAGCGGTTATCAAATGCCCGTCAGGATGCAAGCATCCTGTGGAAGTGGTGAACTCCTGCTTCCTTGGTTGGAGAGTAGCGACCTCTGTCGTAAGCACCGGCAGCAACACCCCTCTGCACGGCTTCGACAATCCCTTGGTCCTCAGCCTCGACCTTATCGAGGTCCCCGCCGGCCCCCTCGCCCAGTTTCGAGCGGTCCCAGACGAAGCCATGGTAGACTATTCTGGTTCGGTCGACAGAGAGCGGGATGACGAGGTTCACAGAGAGCCCCCAAGGATAGAAGTTCAGCATCACACCGGGGTACAGCCAGTAGTAGTAGGCGGCAATCCGCTGACCGTGGTCGGGTGACGACTCAGGTAGCTCGAAGCAGGTCTCGCCCCTGCGTGCGATTCCGACCTGCAGCACCCCTCCTTCGAACAACTCGGTCCGGTAAGAGTCGTAGTCGAGTTCCTCGTGGAGGTCGCCGTGGACGTACGGGATGTGAAAACCCTCGAGGTAGTTGTCGACATATAGCGCCCAGTTGGCGTCGATGTCGTACGAGCGGTGGCGCGACGGGTCGTGCTCGAACGACTCAATCGGCATCCAGCCGAGCCGCGACCCGAGTTCGTCCATGCAGTTCTCGAAGCGGCGCGGCTCGGTGCCTGTGAACAATAGTCCCTTCCAGCGTCTTAGAGGGAACCCGGCTAGGTCGTCGGAGGCGCTGGGAAAGCCCTCCACCCCCTCGAACTCTGGCATGTTTCGGAAGCATCCGTCGAGTCCGAATGTTCGGCCGTGGTATCCGCAGCGCAGCGTGGAGGCGCTACACGGTTCAGTGGCGACCAGCATCCCGCGATGGGTGCAGACGTTGGATACGCAGCGGACGATTTCATCACGGGTCAGCAGCATCGGCTCGCCGATCATGTGCTCCATGTGGTCCAGCGGCAGGACATTGTGCTCAGCCAGTTGGCTCTCGTGTGCCGCGAAGTGCCAGCACCCGGAGAATCCTGAGATAATGTTCGAGAAAACCCTCTCGTCGGTGTAGTGCCGCGAGGGCAGTGTCTGCGCCTTCGCGATATCCGGGTCGATGATACGCTCCTCCGACATCACTCGCCCTCGGCCACTATCACTCTAGCGGCGCGAAGGACGCGGTCATAGTACATGTAACCGACCTCGACGACTTCGATGACGCTCCCTGGATCGGATCCCTCGGGAGCGGGAACCGTGGCGATGGCCTCCATGTTCGTCGGGTCAAATGTCGAATCCACCTCTATCTGGGTGACTCCCTCGGCCTCCAAGGCGGCCTTGGCGCCCTTGAAGGTCAGTCTGACCCCCTCTCGCAGCCCATCGGAATCGTCATCGTCTGAAGCATCCAGTGCCTTCTGGAGACTATCTAACAGAGGAAGCATCCTGAGAGCGATGGCCATCCCACCGTAGCGCAGCGCCTCCGAGCGCTCCCGAGCGGCACGCTGGCGAGTGTTCACCATCTCGGCGGCGGAGTACTGAAGCTCTTCCTCGAGTTCTGCGACCCTTGACTCGAGCACCTCTACCGGGTCCGCCTCGGTATCCTCATCGACGGCCTCTGGGGCATCGTCCTCGACTTCATCGGGCACACTCCGGCGTCCGAGGGCTCATTCAATAATCCAATGGTTTGCATCACTGCGCGTAGAAGTATTCCCCGCTCGCCTTCTGCTCGCGGTCCTTCACGCTGCCTGACTTGTTTATTCTGGGCCTGTGCGAGTCATGATCGCGTCGAAAAGTCACATCAACGTCCGAAAGGAAGCGGTTCATCCCCTTGCGGAGGCTTAGAGGGCCGACGGCGTTGCCGTTGCTGCCGCCCTCGCCGTCGAAGACCAACAGAGAATCACTGACGATGTCGATGAAGTAGATGTCGTGGTCGATGACCATCGCCGCCTTCTCGTTGCCTTCCATCGTCCTGCGGATGGCCTTGGCCGCCTCCATCCTCGCGTTGGCGTCCAGATGGGCGCTCGGCTCGTCGAGCAGGTAGAGGTCGGCCTCCTTGCCGAGGCAGATGGCGATGCAGACGGCCTGCAACTCGCCACCTGAAAGCTTCTTGGCCTGCAACTCGAGCATCTTGTCGACTTGCAGCGTGCGTACGACTTGGGTATGGAACTCACCCGCGCGCCACCTGTTGCCCAGTTCGGTGTCGAGCCAGTCCTGTACAGTCCCCTCGAATTCGGTGCTGACGTGCTGAGGCTTGTAGGAGACCTTGACATCCATCGTGCACCAACCCTCGTCTGGATCCATCTCTCCCGCGATGATTCTGACCATAGTGGTCTTGCCAGTGGCATTGGGGCCTACCACTCCTACGACTTCGGCGGACTTGACTTCACCCTGACCGGTCTTGAGGTGGAAGTCGCCCAGCGTCTTCTCGATGTCGCCCCACTTCAGTACAGGCATCCCTGCCTCCTCCCCGCGGGTACGCCCGCGCAGGAATTGGATGGGCTTCTCACGGATTCTGATGTTCTCTTCGGGCAGGAAGCCGTCGAGGTATGCGTTGATTGCTTTGCGAGTCGAACGTGGGGGGGTGAATATGCCGTAGGCCGCCCTTTCGCCGTAGACCACGTGCAGAAGGTCGCACAGCACATCGAGTATCGCTAGGTCGTGCTCCACGACTATGACACGCTTGCCGCGCCCGGCGAGATCCTGTATGATGCGCACCATGCGCATCCTCTCATGGATGTCGAGGTAAGACGAGGGCTCGTCGAAGAAATAGACCTCAGCTTCCTTGAGTAGTGTAGCGCAGAGGGCGACGCGCTGCAATTCCCCCCCTGAAAGCGCACCCAGTTTGCGCTCGAGGACATGCTCGATTGCGAGCATCCCCGCGTACTCGGACAGTTCTCCGCGGTCATCGACACGCTCGAGCAACTCGCGGACCTCGCCTTCGAAGATCTTAGGCAACTTGTCGATGTTCTGCGGCTTGACGGCGACTGTGACGCCTTCGTTTGCGACCATCCCCAGATAGTCGCGCAGCTCGCCGTGCGGAAACGTCTCGAGAATGTCGCCCCAGTCGCGCGAGTCTACCGTCCAGTCACCTAGATTCGGCTGAATGGCCCCGGCTAGGAGATTCACCGCAGTGGATTTCCCCATTCCATTGGGTCCGAGGATGCCGACAACCTGCTTCTCGCGCGGTGCGGGCAGGCGGAACAGACGGAAGCCGTTCTCGCCGTAGCGATGAGTCATCTCGCCTTCCAACTCCTCAGGCAGATTGGTGATGATGAGGGCATCGAACGGGCACTTGTTGACGCAGATTCCGCAACCGATACACAGCGCCTCGGAGACCAGCGGCTTGCCGCTCGAGTCATCGAGGACTATGCACTCGATGCCGTTGCGCACAGGAGGGCAGAAGGCCCAGCACTCGGCGTTGCACTTCTTGGGCTGGCAACGGTCCTCCAGAAGTACTGCCACCCTCATGCTGCTTCCCCCGTTGCGATTCGCTCAATATTTCTTCTGTCTGGCTTACCATAGGCAGCCGCTTCTGCTCAAAGTGCGAGGAAGCGGTAACGCACGTACACGTACGCAGCGAAGACCATCTTCTCGGCCTTGCTAAGTTGGATCCTCTCAGTGAAGACGTCTCCACCACTCTTCTGGATCTTCTTGAGAATCGACTGGTAGAAGGTCGCCATAGCGGCAGGCGAGTAGCGTGACGACCTGTCGAGAAGCGGGAACAGCTTGAACGCCTTCTCGCGGTACCTGTCGCACCTCTCGATGTACTCGTCGACGAACGGCTTCCAACCGGGATGCTTGAGCAGCTCTTTACCGCTCTTGATGTCGTCTTCGGTGATGCCGAAACGTACGAGGTCGTCCAGAGGCAGGTATACCCTGTCGCGCTCGGCGTCCTCGGCGACGTCGCGCAGGATGTTGGTGAGTTGCATGAAGACGCCCCAGGCTTCGGCGTACTCGCGCGCCCTAGGGTCGTCGTAGCCGTAAATCTCGATACAGACGAGTCCGACGGTGGAAGCCACCCTGTAGCAGTAGGAGTAGAGGTCCTCAAAGGTCTGGTAGCGGTTGCGGTGGAAATCATCCTCCATGCCGCTGACCATGTCATCGAGCATCTGGCGCGGGATTCCGAAGGTCTCGACCGTGTCTTTCATCGCCATGAAGATAGGATCGGTCGAGGTAACGTCCCCATAGGCAGTGGAGAGCTTCTTCCTGTAGTAGAACAACTGCGACATCTTGTCGTTGTAGGCAGAGCGGTCGACGACTGGTCTGCCAGTGCTGAGAAGCTCGATCTTGGCCCTGTAGTTGATGGCTTCCGGCTCGTCGGAGGAACCGCCGGGGAAGATGTCGACGTAATCTCCGTCGGCGATGTCATCGGCGCGCCGGCAGAATGCGTAGTACGCCATGATGGCACGGCGCTCCAGGTCAGGCAGATACTTGAACGAGTGGTAGAAGTTGCCGGCCTCCCTTCTGGTGAGCTCCTCACAGTAGTCGTATGCGGTCTCAGTCATGCGTTCGGGGACATCCGGTTCGGACCAGATCGCGGCATCGATGTGGCTGAATGGGTTGACCAACTCGCCTCTGCTGCCGATAACGCCCATGAAGAGAGCTCCTTCGCGAACCGCCTCGAGCGCCGTGATGCTGATTACGCGAGCCGCTTCCTTGGTCAGATTGACCGCAGAGCGGACCCTCTCGATACCTCGTGGCTCCTCGTCTGCATCGTACAGGGATATGCTCTGCTCAAGGCCTAATTTGGCGTCGGTGGCCAAATCTGAATCCTGACGCTGAGCCATGCTATTCCCGAATCGAGCGACCGCAACCTGCCTTTGAACCTCTCCCTCGTGCGCGCGGGCCGCGCGTCATGCGGTCCTCAGGACCGCAGTAATACCTTTCTTGCGGCCCTCAGGCATCGCGGTACTCACTCAGGAGTTTCCTGCTTTTCTTGGCGAATGGCACTGCGAACGCGACCGTCTTCAGGAGGTCATTTATCTCATCCCGGGTCACCTTGATTCTATTGCTCGGTTCTAGCACATTCCCATCTCTGAGGAGGGCCAGAGTGCGCTGCCCGATTAACACGGGCAGCATGCAGGCCCCACGCAGGCGGAACTGGCTGTGAGGGAGCATTCCGATGTACTCGACCGCTGCATCTAGATGGGACTCAGCCACATCGATGCAGGAGTCGAAAAGCGGCTTGAAGTGACCCATGTTTCCCGCGTCGAGCAAGTCCATTGGCTCCATCCCGATATCGGACAGGGAATTGCTCGGGATGTAGCAACGTCCCATCCGTAGATCCGCGGGGATATCGCGAAGTATGTTGATCAGCTGCAGCGCCTTGCCGAAACGAACTCCTTTCTCGAACATCGCTACTTCGGTCTCCGCATCAGCCTCGAACAGGTGATCGAGCGTCATCCGAGTCCAGAACTCCCCTACGCTTCCCGCGACTCTGTAGGCGTAGTCGTCCAGTTCCACGTCATCTGCTAGCGCGACTATCTGCCCCTCTCCGGCGTTTGCGAAGCGCTCCAGATCGAGGCTCTGGCCTCCTACAATGATGTCGAGGCAGTGGCGGATGTGCTGCTGATCAGAGTCAGGGAATCGGCCGACGCAAGCGACAGTGTCACCCACCCTCTCCAGCAGCTTTCTCTCGGAGGCAATCCTCTGTAGCTGCGCGAGATCGGAGAGGTCTGGAAGCGTGCTTGAGTTTCCTTGGGCGTACTCGTTGTAACGCTCGAGCGCCTGCAGTCTTTGAGCAGGAGCCCCCCTCTCTGAGTCGGCTATGGTATCGGACGTGCGTGCCAGCAGGTAGAGCAGTCCGACCTGCGAGCGGATGCCCGAGGGGAGGTTCTTGAGGGTGAGGTAGAACGAGCGCGAGGTCCCTTCCAGAATCGAGTCCAGTTCAGGGTCTAGCAGTTCGGACATGACCACACTCCCTCGGTCAAGCTCAGCCCGCCCCTCTCCTAAGACTCTCGCAGTCCCGCTTCAATCAGCACGTCAAGCAGGACGTCCCCGATTTTGGACGGATCTCTGGCTATGTGGATTCCGGCGGCCTCGAAGGCAGCGAACTTCTCCTCAGCCGTGCCCTTCCCGCCTGAGATGATGGCGCCGGCGTGACCCATCCTCTTGCCCGGTGGTGCGGTTGCTCCGGCAACGAAGCCTACGAGTGGCTTGGAGAAGTTCTCAGCCACCCATTCGGCCGCATCCTCCTCGGCCGTGCCGCCGATCTCACCGATCATCACCACAGCCTTGGTTTCAGGGTCCTCTTCGAAGGCGGCGAGGCAGTCGATGAAACCAGTTCCGGTAATCGGGTCGCCTCCGATTCCGATGCAGGTGGACTGACCTTCGCCCACGCCCATCGTCTGGGCCACCGCCTCGTAGGTGAGCGTGCCCGACCTCGAGATGATTCCGACGCGACCCTTGGTGTGGATGTAGCCCGGCATGATTCCGACCTTGCAGCCACCGCTCTCTCCGGGACTAATGATTCCGGGACAGTTTGGCCCGATGAGCCGCACACCCGGCCTCTGGCCTATATGAGCGACCACTCGCACCATGTCCAGAGTAGGAATTCCCTCGCTGATACAGATGATCAGACCGTCGCCGTTTAGCTCGTGGAAGGCGTCTGCGGCCTCCATTATCGCCGAGGCGGCGAACCTCGCTGGCACGTAGATGATGCTGGCTTCTGCACCTGTATCGGAGACTGCCTCGGTCATGGTGTCGTAGACGGGGACTGAGCGGCCCGGCAGGTCGACGCTCTGGCCGCCCTTGCCCGGTGTGACCCCCCCGATGATATCGGTGCCGTACTCGACCATTCTGGTCGCGTGAAACATCCCTTGGCTACCGGTGATTCCCTGCACCAGTATCTTGCTGCCCTCGTGGATCCAGATGCTCATGAGGAATCGCCTCCGATGACCTTGACGATGGCCTCTCCCGCCTCCGCGAGAGTACTGGTGGTGATGGTCCCTAGATCGCAGGCGTCGAGAATCTCCTTGCCCTCTTTGTGGTTGGTGCCCGAGAAGCGGACGACGAGGGGTACGTTGAGCCCCTTCTCCTCGGATGCCTCGATGATGCAGTGAGCGACCATGTCGCATCGGATGATGCCGCCGAAGACATTGACGAGGATGCCCTCCAGGGAAGGGTCTTCGAGGATTATTCCGAAGGCTGTGGTGATCGACTCGCGGTCAGCCCCGCCGCCGATGTCGAGGAAGTTCGCCGGCTCGCCACCGTAGAGCTTGATGACATCCATCGTGGCCATGGCGAGACCGGCGCCGTTGACCAGACAGCCGATGTCTCCCTCCAAGTCCACGTACGAGAGTCCGTGCGCGCGAGCGCGTACCTCGATATCGGACTCCTCGGAGAGGTCACGCAACCCGGCTCTCCACGGGTGCCTGAAGGAGGCGTTGTCATCGAAACTCATCTTGGAGTCGAGTGCGACCATCGTGTCGCCCTCGGTCTTGACCAGCGGGTTGATCTCGATCATAGAGCAGTCCCTGTCTACGAACATCGACACCAGTTGACCGACCATCTCTACGAAGGAGGCGTGCGCCGAGCCAGAGAGGCCCAGCGAGTCAGCCAGCGCGCTCTTCTGAGAGTCATGCAGGCCTTCGACAGGGTCCACCCAGGTCTTGTGGATGGCCTCGGGGGTGTTCTCAGCGACCTCCTCGATGTCCATGCCGCCCTCCGTCGAGGCCATGATGAGGACCGAGTTCTCCTCGCGGTCGATCAGAAGCGCTAGGTAGTACTCGTGCGCGATAGCGCAGCCAGCCTCGATGTAGAGGTTGTTGACGAGTTTGCCCGAGGGGCCGGTCTGCTTGGTTACCAGTGTGTGTCCGAGGATGTTCGAGGAGTATTCCTCCACATCCTCACGCGAGGAAGCGATCTTCACCCCGCCCTCCATGACTAGGTCACCGGAGTCGGGGCTGTACAGTTTGCCCTTGCCGCGCCCACCGGCGTGAATCTGACTCTTGACGGCGACCACTTCCGATCCCAGCGAGTCGTAGGCTGCCAGAGCCTGCTCGACACTCGTGCAGTGCACTCCGTCTTGGACTGCGACCCCTGCTTCCCTGAACAGGGCCTTGCCTTGGTACTCGTGGATGTTCATCGTACCCGGCCCGCGACTCACGCCCCGTCTTTCAACGATGCGCATGCGCATCGCGCGTGGCGCGGACGCGAAGCGCTCAAACGGGGCCGCACGCCCGACGCACCATGGACGTCATAGTTCTGGCTGGTGGCTTCGGCACACGGCTGCGTCCTTGGACCGACGGTCGTGCCAAGCCGCTGCTGCCGCTGCTCGACAAGACCCTACTCGAGAGGGTAGTCGAGGTGGTTCCTGCCGATATGGTCGACAGGGTCGTGGTCGCAGCCGGCTACGGAATAGGGGAGATGGAGTCTTTCTTCGCAGATGCGAGCCTGCCTTACGAGGTGGTTCTATCTGTTGAGGAGGAAGCTCTAGGGACGGGCGGAGCGATCGCTCTTGCGCGCCCTCATCTGACTGGTGAGGGACCGGTTCTGGTGCTCAACGGCGATCTGGTCTCCAGCGTCGATGTCTCTGCACTGGCTGCTCATCACAGGACGACCGGCGCTACTGCGACCCTGTCGCTATGGGAGGTTGAGGACCCGAGCCGCTTCGGTGTCTGCGAACTCGATGATGCGGGCTTCATCCGCCGCTTCCAGGAGAAGCCCGAGCGCGGGACCGAGTTCTCCAACCTGATCAATGCAGGATGCTACTTGATCGAGCGCGACGCGCTTGCAGGCCTAGCCAGCGAGCCTCACAGCATCGAGCGCGAAGTCTTCCCGGGGATTGCCGAGGCTGGCGAGATGTCAGGTCTGGTGTTCACAGGGTACTTCGTCGACGCCGGAACCTCCGCGTCATTCATCGAGGCAGCGCAGGTCTGCATCGCCAATGGCCGCTACAGTAGCGGGCAGGTAAACGGCGACTCATGGCTCGGCGACGGCTCGCACTGCGACGGATTTCTCTCAGGCAGTTCCATCGGAGCCGGTTCGAATGTCGGAGCCGGCGCCTCCTTGACCGACTGTGTGGTTCTAGCGGGCGCCAACATCGGAGCTGGAGCCTCTCTAACTCGATGCCTTGTGGGCGAGGGTGCAGGTGTGGCCGCAGGAGCAGAGTTCTCCGATACCATCGTAGGACACCACGCTCATGCCGAGTGAGTCCGTCAGCGTCAAAGCAGGCCGTCCTCTCGCCCCGAGCGTGAGCGACTGCTTGGTCGTTGTCAATTTCAAGACCTACCAGACCGCCCATGGCGCGTCTGCAGAGGAACTGGCACGCGCCATGTCCGGCATCGAGACCGACGCACGCCTCGTCGCTGCGGTCTCGGCCATCGACCTCTCCGCGGTAGTCGCAGCAGCCCCCGGTCTCGAGGTCTGGACCCAGCACCTCGACCCGATCCGATTCGGCTCGAACACCGGATGGCTCCACCCGAACACCGCAGTCGAGCGGGGTGCGACTGGCACTCTCATCAACCACGCCGAGCACAAGGTCAGCATCGAGCACGTCGCCATGCTCCTCGACCAGGTGCCGGAGGACTTCTGCGTGTGCGCGTGCGCGGCCGACATCGACGAGGCGCAGGCTCTCGCAGCCCTCGGCCCTACCTATGTGGCAGTCGAGCCGCCCGAGCTCATCGGTGGTGACATCTCGGTGACATCGGCCGACCCGGGCATCGTCAGCGGCACAGTCGCTGCAGTCCGAGAGGTGACCGACGAGGTCGGGATACTCTGCGGGGCCGGTGTGAAGAGCGGCGAGGATGTTGCTACGGCGATGGAACTCGGAACCACCGGGGTACTGCTAGCTAGCGGCGTGACCAAGGCAGACGACCCGGGGGCCGCGCTCGACGACCTCGTCTCAATGCTCTGATGGGCGCCTGAACCTGACGATCGAGTAGACGGCGATGCCGACGGCAACCGCCCCCGCTAGGACGTTCCAGTCGGCCAGCGCATCCACCGCGACGACAATGCAGAACAATCCGGCTATGGCAAGAAGCAGCATCACGTGGATGAGGGGCCCTCCGCTCAGACGCGGGTCCAGGAAGTCGTACAGGTAGATCCCACCTCCGAATACGGCGTATGCGTTTGCGAAGCCGACGTAGGCTATGCCGAAGAGCACCGGGAACGCCACCATGCCCAGGCTGATGTCCATCCCCATCAGAACCAGCTCCACTCCGAGTATGATGACGTTGTAGTTGTGCATCACCAACTCTTCCCACGCAAAGTAATGGCTCACGTCGAAGCCCTTCGAAAAATTGCTCGGTACCAGGTAGTGGGTGACGACCACACTGACCAGAAGGGCCGTGCCGCAGGCAACGGCGAACATGACTGGGATGGCGGCGAGCAGCAAACCGGTTACTTCGCCTCCCAGAACGTGGACCCACGAGGACAGGGCTGCGAGTGCGAAGTATACGCCGAAGGCGATGAAGCTCCACACCGTGAACGGCACGAGCCTGTGCACTCCCAGCATATTCACCTCCCCCCTCTCCCTGCTCTCGTAGAATACAGGCAGTGAGGTGCCGCCCTCCTCGTCGAGGCAGATTGCTGCTAGGGTGTAGAAAGAAAGCAGCGCAGCAGCGCTCCTGAACAGCGCCACCAGAATTTCAGGGACGTAGACTGAGGAGGCGATTTGTTGAGAGGTGTGCGAGGCGCTCAAAGCATCGCTTGTCAGGACGTAGTAGAGAAGACCGAGAAAGGTCACTAGGACGAGCGCCCCGGTCTCGATGTGCCTGTCCCTCTCGCCGTACGCGCGTAGCCGACGCATAAGGAGTGCAAATAATGCACCAACCTTCAATCCTCTGCCGACCTGATACGAATCGTCACTGCTTGGCGCGCTTGCGAGAGGCCTTTCGGCGTCGTAATTTCTTCTTGCGCCACTTCCAGCGCTGCTTCCCGTGCTTCTTCCACGCACGGGAACCTCTCTTCATGCGCGTCGCCGACCTACTCTCCCTATTTGAGCGATTCGCGGGGGCCCGCGAGGAATGGTAGGCGATACAGGATTCGAACCCGTGTCACCGGCTTAGAAGGCCAGCATGATATCCAGACTACACCAATCGCCCTGATGTCTCCGTAGGACTCTCGCTCAAGAACCCTGCTCGTCATCCGGGACGTCATCGAGCAGCTCTCCGACCGCTTCCTCGACCAGCTCCTGCATCTCCTCGGCGTCCGCCCCGGCGCTGTAGTTCAATGAGCCATCGTCCTTGATGTCCGCACGCACGTCCGCTACGCTCCTGCCCACCGTCTCCGCGATGTCGGCTTGCAGCTTCCTGCGCTCCCTGCGCTTACGGCGTATCCTGCTGATGGTACTGGTGATCCTCAGCAGGGTCTCGAGGATGGCCAGCAGGATGAGGCTGCTGAAGAACGACTTGGCCAGTTCGGGCAGGTTGCTCATCAGGTCATCGAACTCGCTCCACTGGACCGAGGTCGAGCCGACTAGGAAGACACCGAGGACGGCGAACGGCAGCATCTTGGCGACGTCTCTGGAGAGGTCCTCGGTCCAATACGCCAGTATGCGCACCGCACCGACAACCGAAGTTGCGATGAGGGCGTTCCTCGCGTGGTCGGAACTGTCTGAGAGCAAGGTCAGGATGACTGCTAGTACGAGCGTCCAGAAGGCGATGAGGACCGGTATTATCACGATGTACTGGACGACGAAGAGTACGCTCCTGAGGTACTTCTTCACATTGCCGCTGAAGTCGTTAGAGTACTTGCTGAGGTCGAGTTTGAGCAGGTCCTTCTTGGCCAGCGCTCGATAGAACACGAAGACGAATCCGGAGTAGACGGCGACGGCGATGATCGCCATCAGCGTTGGATAGGTCTCTCTGGCGAAGTCCTGAATCAGGGCGAACAACTCATCACTCGTGGCCGGTATCTCCACGAGGCTCACACGCGGGTGCGACTCAAGGTAGTTGCGCCCTACTGTGGGCTGAACGGTCTGGCGCACTTGGGGCACCTGCTCGGCGCGCTGACCCTTACCCTGTCCCAGGTGTGACCGCAGTTGCCGCAGATCCACTGCCTCTCCGGCAGGCTGTCGAGCACCTCCTGACGCATCTTCCTGAGCACCGGTGACTCGGCCAAGTTCGGCGCCGGTGCTATTTGCTTGACGAGCTCGGCGTGATTGCCGCCGTGCTCGATCATCCCCGCCGCGTGCAGGAGCTCGTGGACGAGGGTGTGGCGGAACAGCATCCCGTCCTCGGCGAGTATCGGATTGAGCCCGATGGTGACTGCACCCGGTGCGACCCTCAGCCGGCGCCGCCTGAACAGCTCGTTGTGGTCGTACTCGAAGCGGGTCACCCCTAGGCGACTCTCGTCTGCGGATAGCCACTCGAGGCTCAGGTGCTTGCCGAGGTGACGCAGGAACGGGGCATCGTCCTTGCTCAGCACCGCCTTGAGCTCCTCGAGCAGACCGTCAGGTATCTCAGGGGCTGCCGCCCCATCGTCTGCATCTCCCGCTGTGGTCACGGTCCAGCGTGTCCCATTCTCCTTAAATGGCCGTCGTCGGTGGCCTGTATATTGGGCGTGTGGCGCAGCTTGGAAGCGCGCTTCCTTGGCATGGAAGAGGCCCCGAGTTCAAATCTCGGCTCGTCCACCATCTCTCTCAGACAATGTCAGGCTCAAGCTCGCAGACCCGCGATAACAGAAAATCGAACAGAATAAGTGGTTTGTTTGGCCCAAATCGCACTTCGAAGGACAATCTGCATTGATACTAAATAGTCTATACTAACACGCACGACGTATGAAGTCTAAGCTAACAGCAACACTTCTTTGCACACTAATGATTGCGTCAGCACTTGCCGGATGTCTCGGTGGGGATGACGATGACGGACCTGACGCTGTATTGGGATGCACCTACACGGATGCCACCAACTACAATGCCGATGCCACCGAAGACGACGGAACGTGTGAGTATGCGCCCGGTGAGGAGCCAGTTCTTGGCTGCACCAACGCGGCAGCTACGAACTACGATTCCGCCGCCACTCGTGACGACGGCTCGTGTTCTTACGCTGAAACCGTGATGGGCTGTATGGACCCGGCTGCTAACAACCATAACGCAGCGGCCGAAGACGATGACGGCTCTTGCGACTACGGTATGGCGCAGGCGGACATTATGGCAGCCTACTCGGCTGGCGAAATGGAGTTCTCTGCGGCCCTCTACGAGCTAGAGAAGTCGAGGAAGTGCCGTGAGCAGGGTTCCAACAACCCATGCGAGATAGTTGAGATGTCGATTGGCGACGCCTCGACCATCGACCCCCACGATGCTTACGACTCGGCATCCGGTGACGTCATTGAGCAGGTCTACGACACGCTCTACCGCTATGCGGGTGACGGAAGCGGAAACGCCATCATCGAACCACGCCTCGCCACTGGCTACTCAGTCAGCGCCGACAGTCTGACCTACACGTTCGATCTACGAGATGACGTGTACTTCAGCAACGGTGACTTGATGGAGGCATCCGACGTTGTGTACTCATGGTGCCGCGTACTTGGCTACGGCTCGCCCGGCAGCCACGTAGGCTGGATCCTAGAGCAGAGCTTCGACTGCAACGACGCCGATGGCAACCACGACGACAACGGCGGCCTGAGTCTCGCAGTCAACAGCGCGACCTCTTTCTCGGTCACACTGTTCGCACCGTCCTCGGCGTTCATCTCGACGATCGCCTACACGGTCGGCGCTGTGATCAACGCCGAGCTGTGCGAGGCCAACCGCGTCGATGCCGGTGGAGATAATGATGACTACTGCCACGAGTGGATGGACGAGGCTCCCTTCGGAGCAGGTACCAATGCGTACCTAGTGCAGTCCTGGGTCCGTGAGGACCGACTCGTACTCGTACCGAACTGGATGTACTGGGAGGCTGGCGATTACAACATCAACCGCCACACAGTGTCCATAGTTACCGAGGCCTCGACGAGGCTGCTCGCCTTCACCGACGGTGAGGTCGACTTCGGCAGCATCAACATCGAGGATCTGGTTAACTTCTGCGACAACCTTGAGGACAAGCCGAACGTAGCGTCCAAGGCAGGGTACATCTGCACCTACAGGGAGACCTTCACCACAACCCTGTCCGCCTTCAACCTGAACCCGAAGGTTCTGGACGCCGGTGAAGACAACACCAACACAGACGCTAACTCGTCGCTCGTGCTCAACCACGACTGCAGCGACGACGGAGTGGACGCGAACGACTGCAACGTCATGGAGACCGCGGCCCTACGCGAGGCCGTCTCGTACGCATTCGACTACGAGACGCACCGAAGGGAGACCTACGATAACTCGTTGGCTCCTCAGTATGGCCCGATCCCAACTGGCTTCCTGTATGCAGGGACCCAGTACGAGGTCTTCACCTACGACCTGGCAAACGCCGAGCAGATCCTCGAGGACGCCGGCTTCATCCGCCAGTACGACTGCTCTTCGCTGACACACGGCGATGCACCTGATGTCGTGGCTGAGGCTGACAGAGACGGCACCGAGTGCCGCCTACCTAACATCCTGCGCGTGATGGCCAACGAGGGCAACGACTACCGTATTGCCATGGCCGGACAGTTGGAGGAGGCCCTAGGGACCATCGGAGTTGCAACTTCAGGTGACGCCAAGCCTTGGCCAGAGTACCTGACGATGTACTACACCAGGACCTGGGACATCCGCTTCAGCGGATGGGCCCCTGACTATCTGGACCCCGATAACTACTGGTCGCCGTTCGCCGGCGGTAACTCCATTGGTGGCGACGCCTATGGTACGGGTTACGAGAACGCGGAAGTCAACGCTGCCCTGCTCATTGGCAGGACCTCGCAGGACGACGCTGAGCGCGAGCAGGCGTACATCGACGCATTCGCTGCTTGGGTCCTAGATCCTAACATGATCATCATCGGTCAGTACAACGGTGTGGGTGTCAAGCACGACGACATCTGCAGCCCGGACTGGGTCGCCATTGGGTCCGCCCACTGGTTCGACTACGACAAGCTGCCAATGGTCAACGGCGCGCTAGTCGGCTCCTGCTGATTAACGCCGTGAAGACGTAAGGCCAACGGCAGCCGCCCTCGGGCGGCTGCCGTTGTGCCGTCAACATCCGACCTCCTGCCTGCCTGCCTACGGCAGGCAGAAGGCAACTGTGATAGAGCCGTCTCAGCACGGTCCTCGTAGGGGTCACGATGAAACTGCACGAGTTCGTTGTCCGGCGTCTGCTGCTGCTAATCCCGGTCATGATTGGGGTTGCAATCTTCACGTTCGCCATAGCCCACATCATCCCAGGCGATCCGGCTGCCATTCAGTGCGGCGACAAGTGTGGCGTGACAGTCGACTACACTGAGGACGGGGATCCGATAACGGCCTACGAGGCCAACAGGATCAGACTGAAGATGGACGATACGGTTACTGTCCAGTTCTGGAGATACATCACGGATCTGGCAGAGGGTGACTGGGGCGAATCGTTACTCTATCACCGTCCTGTTATCGATGTTGTCAAAGACGCCGCTCCGATAACACTGGAGATGTCCTTCCTCGCCCTATTCATAGCCTATCCCCTAGGCATTATCCTAGGCATAATCAGTGCTGTCAGGCAAGACCGCATGTTCGACCACGTTTCCAGGTTCTTCGCCATCGCCTTCGTTAGCCTGCCGATATTCTGGTTCGCAATGATGCTGCAACTATTTCTCGCAACAGGGACTGAACATGGAGGTATTTGCGACCCGATATTCGGAACCGAGGGTGGATGCTTCCCGATATACGGCAGACACGATCCAAGTTACACCTATCCTGTAGACGGGTATGCATGGTACTATCCTACAGGGGGGACTGGATTCCACCTCGTCGACAGCTGGTTCGTGACCGACGAGAAGCTAGCAACGCTGCCCTCTGAGTGGGGCTCGAACCGGCTGCTGTTCAAGGACACTTTCTTCCACCTGGCCCTTCCTTGCGCCGCTCTTGGAATCGCATCCACCGGCTCACTTCTCAGGTACATGCGCGCGAGCCTGCTCGAGGTGCTACACGAGGACTACGTTAGGACCGCCCGGGCCAAAGGCCTCTCAGAAATCAGGGTAGTCATCGTACATGCATGCAGAAACGCCTTGATCCCGATAGTCACCATCCTGGGGTTCTCCATAGGGGGCGCGATAGGAGGAGCAGTCCTCACTGAGACCGTATTCGCCTTCAACGGGATGGGAAGGGTTGCTGTGACATCGATTCAGTACCTTGACTTCGCAGTAATCATGGGCGTTACTCTGATCACTTCCGTGATCTTCCTATTGTCCAATCTAATCGTCGACATAACATACGCAATTATCGATCCGAGGGTGAGGCTGGAATGAGGGGCTGGGACGAGGGCGAGGGGGATCGCGATGAGAGCCGCAGGCGCCTGCGAGAGGCGCTATCGCAATCCAAGAGCGACCTCAGCCGTAGTTGGAAGATCTATCGTCGTTCTCTGCTAGCGATGCTGGGCCTTTTCATGGTCATCTCTGTTTCTCTAGTTGCGATTTTTGCCGAAACTATCGCCGTCGAGCACCCCTACAGGAACCTGCAGGACACGGAGGACAAGTGGTTGATAGACTACGAGCCGAGGAGGGTCGAACCGCGGTCAGAGGAGTGCGACTGGCACGAGCAGAAGATAACCACCAACCCTAACTCCCCTCTTTTCTCCGAGGTCGTGGTCGCCGAGACCGACGACAAGGTCGGAGAGACGATTGCGGATGGCTACTACAGGGACACGCTGACCGTAATCCAACTCATCAAACTGGAGAACTCCCTAGGATACGACCTAAACTTGTCACTGCTCAGCATGGACCCCTCCAACTCGTCCCTTCTGGTACTGTCACCCGAGCTATACGGCAACACATCCCTCTACGATGGAGTCTGGCTGACATACGAGTTCGACAACGAGGAGATGCATCACTGGTGGCTGCCGGACGGTTACGATGTCTGCATCTTCGGGACCAATGATCAGGGCCATGATCTGTTCAGCAAGGTCGTGTACGGGGCCCAGGTGTCCTTGAAGATAGGAATTACAGTGGCTACTCTAACAGTCATCATAGGGACCATCGTCGGAAGCATCAGCGGGTACTTCGGCGGCAGGGTCGACGAGTTCATAATGAGGATATGTGACATCTTCTTCGCTATCCCCGGGCTAATTCTCGCCATGGCCTTCGTAGCCGCTATGAACCAGATTACCAGTCTGACGATTCCGATCTGGCTGGGGATTCTGTTCCCGATATTCGTTCTGGCTGCATTCTCCAACACGTATCTCAACTCGACTGTGCCCGATGACGACCAGATAAGCGAACAGGTGATGAGCCTGATAATACGTTATCGAGGCGTCCTCTTGGTATTAGTCGGCTTCCTCTTCTTCGTTGGATTGATACCGGGAGCGTCTTGGCCGGACTTCTTCGGGATCTCCGAGGGCAGGAGCTGGAGGGTCTTCGCGGCATTGGGGATAATCGCAGTTCTGGGAGCGATCATACTGGCAGACAGGAGATTCTTCCTCAACACGAGCTTCGAAGGAGGACTGGGCCGCATCAGGGACTCCTTCGATTGGACGAACCCATGGAGGTACCTGACATTCAGGACATTGGCGGTGTTCGTGTCCCTAGCGCTGCTGTTCAGCTTCTCCGGGAACGAGGGCGAGGAGCTAGTCCTGATCAAGAACTTCGATCGCCTCTGGAAGGTGCAGGCAGCACTCATCTTCACCGGCTGGCCGGGCTATGCCAGGCTGATTCGAGGACAGGTCCTATATGTCAAGGAGATGACCTTCGTCGAAGCGGCTAGAAGCGTCGGGGCCCGTCCTGGGAGGATAATGTTCAGGCACATCCTGCCCAATGCCTGGGCTCCGTTACTCGTCGCCTTCACCTTGGACATAGGCGGGACGATACTCTCTGCTTCCGGCCTCTCCTTCCTCGGGCTGGGTGCCGACGCATACACTGCAGAATGGGGGTTGATGATCTCCGAAAGCAGACGTTACTTCCTGTTATCGCCACACCTGATGCTCTTTCCGGGGCTGGCAATCGCTGTGACGGTCCTCGGCTTCAACCTGCTTGGTGATGGAATTAGGGATATCGTCGATCCCAAGAACAGGAGATGAGAAGTTGACTGAGAACGTGCTAGAGGTCGAAGGACTCAGGGTCCACTTCGACACCCTCGATGGACCAATCGAGGCTCTCCATTCGGTCGACTTGAAAGTCAAGGACAAGCAGATCATGGGCCTCGTGGGCGAGTCGGGATGCGGGAAATCAGTCACCTCCTTAGTCACCATCGGACTGGCTACCTGCGATGTCGACGAGGGGAGCGTGAGGTACCAAGGAGAGCAACTCCTGTTCAGCGACTCAGATGAGGACAGTAGGGTTCAGGACATCTCCGGATGGATAGTGGTGCTCTGCGTCATGACCGCTATCTTAGGCTTCTTGTGGACGGTGCTAATCAACCCGATCCAAGGCGTCACCGTTTTACTTGCCTCCATAATTGTCGGTGGATTGTCTTGGGCCGTTGGATTTGCCGCGAAGAGCGAGTTCCGAAAGCATCAGAAGTTCATGAGGTGGGTCCGTGGCAACGAGATCAGCATGATCTTCCAGGAGCCCATGTCAGCTCTGAACCCGCTTTACACCGTGGAGAAGCAGATTTCCGAGGTGATGCGCACGCACGACAGGCTGGTTGATGCCGAAACGCCGCGTCACATTAGGATTCTACAGGCACTCGTGAGTCCATTCTCGTTGTTCGTTCGTGCAATTAGATTGAGCCCATACGTCTCATCCGCAGTCATCGGGATATTCGCCTTCGTGACAGCTGCGCATGTTGGGGGCTTCTCAGATGAGGCCGAACTCTGGGCCTTCCTCCTAGTGATTATTTTGCCCATCCTAGGTTCGAGGTCCTCGTTAAAGGAACGAAGGGAAGCAATCGAGACCCATCTCGCAGTTACTGGCTACTCGGTCGAGGGGGTTGCTGTCGATATCGCTCTAGGTACAAGTTCTCAAACATCGGATTCAGGGGCGCAGATCAGACTGTGGTCGTTACTGTCGATAGCCGCCCCCAATCTTCCCTTGGGAATCGCTTCTTCCATTGTGGTCTATCTGATGCTATGGATGCCTTTCTCGGCCCTTATGGGCATAGTGGTAATCTGCACCCTGCTGGCACTGCCCGTGGTTATCATACTCGACTACCTGATTCTTGACCCAGCACACACCAGACAGGTCATCAGCATACTGGAGGACGTCAAGATTCCAAACCCAGAAGCGGTCGTGAGGATGTATCCGCATGAGCTCTCAGGAGGCATGCGCCAGAGGGTGATGATCGCCATGATGATGGCATGCGAGCCAAAGCTCTTGATTGCAGACGAGCCTACTACAGCGCTAGATGTCACCATCCAGGCCCAGATACTCAAGCTGATGAGGGACCTGAGGGACGAGAAGGGCACGGCGATACTGCTGATTACGCACGATCTGGGGGTAATCGCCGAGATGTGCGACGATGTCACAGTGATGTATGCTGGCTCCGTGGTCGAGACTGGAAGTATCACAGACGTTCTCTCCCGGCCTAGAATGCCATACTCGATTGGCCTTCTTCACAGCATACCCACGATAGAAGCCGGTTCCGAAAGAGCCGTGCTCCCAATCATCCCCGGGCAAGTCCCGGATCCGAACTTGCACTTCGACGGATGCAGGTTCCACCCGAGATGCCCCTTCGCTGATGAGAAGTGCATCTCAACCCCTCCACCGATGATGGAGGTGGAGCCCGGGCACTTCGCTGCCTGCCACTACACAGACCGAACAAATAACGTCTCACAGGTGCAAGCCGCATTCGACAGGTTCGCAGCTGAATACGAGTTGGAAGGAGCTGCCTGAGATGACCGAAGAGAGCAGGGACGGAGAGGTCCTCATTGAGGTCAAGGGCATGAAGAAGTGGTTCCCCATCAAGGAAGGAATGCTGTCAGCGGCCAAGAGCTACGTCAGGGCCGTAGACGGGGTCGACTTGCAAATCAAGCGAGGCGAAACGCTGGGAATCGTCGGCGAGTCGGGTTGCGGCAAGACCACGCTGGGCAGGGTCTTGCTAGGCCTAATACCGATTACTGATGGTTCGGTCCTCTATGGCGGGGAGGACATCAGGACCATTCCAGACCGGGAACTGAGGAGGAAGATGCAGATCGTCTTCCAAGACCCAGGGGGTTCGATGAACCCCAGGATGTCCGTCAGGGCCATCGTCGGAGAGCCGCTACAGGTGAACAGACTGGCCGAGGGCGCTGAACTGACTCAGAAGGTGGCTGACGTGCTTGACTCGGTGGGGCTCAAGCGCGAGCACATGAATCGCTTCCCGCACGAGTTCTCGGGCGGGCAGAAGCAGAGACTCGCACTGGCGAGATCACTCTCACTTGACCCCGAGTTCATACTCTTGGACGAGCCAACCAGCTCCCTCGACGTCTCGGTGCAGGCCCAGGTGCTGAACCTGCTGGAGGAGATCCAGGAGAAGCGCGGCCTCACCTTCGTCTTCATCACCCACGCCTTGAACGTAGTGAACCACATCAGCGACAGAGTGGCCGTGATGTACTTGGGGAAGATAGTCGAGATCGCCGATACGAACAACCTGTTCAGTGAGCCAGCCCACCCCTACACGCATGCTCTGATGTCGGCTATCCCGGAGCCCTCTCTGGAAAAGGCCTCTAGGAGGAGGATAGTTCTGGGTGGCGACGTACCCAGTCCCGCAGACCCTCCCCCTGGATGCAGGTTCCACACTCGTTGCCCCATCGCTGAGGAGGGGCTCTGCGATGTCGAGGAGCCGAAACTGGAGTCCATCGGCGAAGGTCATAGCGTGGCGTGCCACTTCCCACTGGGCCCAGGGAAGAAACTCCCGATTATCGGCGATGACCAGATTCCCCCGGAGGATGACGACAGCCCGAAAACGGTCGTACTCTGAGGTAAAAGAATGGCTGAGAACGAAGCCGACTCGGACGGGAGCGAGACCACCCCTCCTCCGATGTTCGACAAGAAGGAGGAGACCGAAGCCGCCTTCTGGAGGCTTAAGAAGGCCTCTGACAAGAGCAGAGAGGAGCGAGTCAAGCGAGTTCTGGCTCAGGATGGCGAGGGTATTCTGACCACGCTCGGCAGAGTGGTGTACATTTCGGCGTGCATGTTGTTCGATGGCTTGGTGCTGCTGGAAATCCCAGTCAGCATGGGCAGGACTCTGGCCGCTTGGTCCCTGTATGTGGTCTTGCTAGTAGTTGCCATCAAGCTACAGCGCGACCTCTACGAGAAGTGGTTCGATGTCGACATCAGTCAGATGGATTTTGACCAGCAGTGATTGGGAAGCGCTCCGAGTCCACTCGCTCGAAGCGCCGGAATGCGGGGACGATAAGACCGGCCGTCGTGGTCAGCACCATGAAGGCCACAGCAATCGAGTAGGTTGTCAAGACGTTGGTCGCTTCAATCATCGCGCCTCCGAGAATAGGGGCGAATGGGATGAATATCAGCGAGCCAATGGCATCGAGGGAGTTCACTCTACCCCTGAGGTGCTGGTCGACGCTGTCGGACATTGTAGTTCTCCAGATCACCCCCAAGGTCCCCCCCAGTACGCCTTCAAGGAGGACGAAGACAAGTATCGCCCAGAACGGAATCGGCATCGCCCACATCAGCATGCACCATGCTATTCCGCCGATGAAGATGTAGAACACCTTGCCTCTGACCTCCTTCGGTATGGGCCGGATTCCACCGAGTATGGATCCGGCCATGGCCCCCAATGCCCCCACCGCGCCGAACAGCCCGTACTCATTAGCGCCGAGGCCCTTGTTCTCGATGATGAACGGGACCCCTATCTCGATGGCTGAGTCCCCTATGTGCCAGATCATGAACATCAGTATACCCGCGAACAGCCACGGCTGAGTCTTGACGAAGGCCCACGCCTCGACCACCTCCTCCCGAAGGTCCCCGGCTTCCTCGTCTCGAACCACGGGGATCTCTGATATCGTCCACAAAACCGCCCCGCTGAAGATGAACGTGACGACATCTATCAGAAGGCAGACCTCTATCCCCCAGAGTCCCACCGTGAATCCTCCGATTAGAGGCCCTAGCATCCACGCGGCAGTCATTGCAACCCCTCTCAAGGCGTTGGCCTGAGGAAGCAGGTCCTCCTCTACGAGGTCTGGCACCAAGGCTCCTATTGCCGGTATGGAGAAAGCCGTGGCGCCACCCGTGAGGAAGGTTACCACGAGCAACGTCTTGATTTCGTCGAATCCGGCCAGAAGCGCAATTATACCCAGGGTTACGAGTACTGCCTGCGACAGGTCCGCAATCAGGGCGACGGTCCTGCGGGGCATCCTGTCGACCACCATCCCACCATAGAGTAGGAGAGGCAGGTGACCGAGGAAGTAGGCGGTCCAGATGAGCCCGAACATCTTGGGTCCGCCAATCTGGGCCACAGTCCAACTCATCCCGATGATGAAGATCGAACTACCCATCATGTTGACGCCGTTACCTACGAGTAAACGGCGGAACTCGGGAATGTCCCAAGCAGCTCTCATCCCCATGGGAAATAGCGCGAGATTGGGGCCATTTCAACGTGCCTTATGCAAGCCCATGAGGACGGCGAATGGACAATTGAACGAAGTCGAATATATTGCCATTTGGATAATTTATATATGGACATAATAATCAATAATTATTGTTCAATTGTTCAATAAACATCAAATTGTATGAATATTTCGATAGAATCAACATCATATGATGTTCATTCGTCCGAATGATTATAGCACTAACTCGCACGCATGCGCGTGTCCGGGGGAGCAAGATGTTGGAGTCTGCAGCGCACGTAGGTCTGGAATCTCAAGACGGCCCATTGACTCTCGACAGATTCGGGGCCGAATCGGCACGTATCGGGAGGGAGATCGCAGACCGTTACCACCGCTATCAAATCGAAACCGAGGAGGTCGACGACGCTAATCCACTGCCTCATAGGTTCCTAGTCAAGGTCGGCAAGGTCGGCCTCGCGAAGTTCATCGCCAAGGAGATGCTGATGTACTTCGGTCAGTTCGACATAATCCTCTCCAGGCCGTGCACCTACGGGGTCTTCTCAGGGCCTGTCGGGGGATTCGCCCCCCGGCCCAAGCTATGCGTCGGTTGCCTACGCTGCACCGTCCAGCACCCCGACTTCGTAACAGTTGAGCACAACCCCGACCTCATGGCGCTCGGGGATTCATACACCACGCATGGGCACATCGCCGCCATTGACGAGGAGGCCAAGAAGGGAATTGTCCCTGTACGTGGTCAGGGCTACAGGGGGCGTTTCGGAGGGCCGGGCTTCGATGGGATGCTGACTGACATGTCCGAGATCGTCCGCCCGAGCAGGGACGGCATCCATGGCAGAGAGCTCATCGGTACGGCCGTCGATGTCGGCAGCAAGCCGATGCACCTCTCGTTCGATGCAGACGGCAAACTCTCCGGGAGCACCCCTGAGATGTTCACCATACAGGTACCGTTCTTGTTCGACCTGCCACCGGGCGACCTTGGCTCCAACGACTTCGCCAGAGTGGTGGACTCCACAAGCAGGCGCATCGACACGCTCTCGTGTCTGGACGCGCACACCGTGGCCCGGCTCGGTCTGGATGCCCCGAACATCGTACCGGTTCTGGATAACGCTGAAGCCACTCACACTTCCGAGTTCCCTGCTGCGAGGCTGATCGAACTCGATGGTTGGAACGCCGACGCCTTCGAGGCGGCAAGAGAAGCCACTGATGCCATGATCGGAGTGCGCCTGCACTTCGAAGAGGGCTGGCAGGAGTCATTCATCGCAGCTGTGGATGCAGGTGCCAAAGTCATCCACCTGCTTGCCGACCTCCACGGACGCGGTGCTGACGGCAGCTTCGTCTCGGATCTGTTCAAGGAAGCCCACATGATTCTAATCGAGCAGGGAAGGCGGGAGACCGTCACCCTGTTCGGCGGCGGCGGCATCGTTGGCGCTGATCACGTCCCGAAGGCAATCATCAGCGGGCTCGATGCTGCCGCATTGGATCTTCCTGTCTTGTTCGCGTTTCAGGGTCGCTCACACGGCTCGCTGAGGAAGCGCGACAAGGTCTCTGGCACCTTGCCGAGGAGGATGGATCATGATTGGGCCGAGCAGAGACTCGCCAACCTCTGCGGCTCTTGGAGGGATCAACTGCTTGAGATTCTCGGCGCTATGGGCATCCGTGATGTGCGCCGTCTGAGGGGAGAGTTCGGCCGCTCGATGATCGTCAGACACCTCGAGGATGAGGCATTCGAGGGAATAGCAGGATATGCCGGAGGTGGTGCTTGATGACCATAGTCAAGCCTAGTGAGACGCTGATCCACAAAACGACACATCTGATGCAAGATGGGATGAACGCGAGGGCATTCGGGGAATACAGGATTCCAGAGGCTCTCGGAGATGCACGTTGGACCGACGAGCTGATACTGTCCACCTGGTACATGGCCGAGACTGGCGAAGTCCCAGATGGCATGAACTTCAAGACCGGTAAGAGCGACGGGGGCTTCGATAGGCTGGACTTTCAGTTCCTGCCTGAGGGTGAGTGGCTGGAACACTCGGGAGACATTGACACCAGCCTGCATCTGAACCGCCGCGGCGATGGGAAGAACGAGATCAAGATCGACATCCCTTGGTACGGTGGCGGGATGTCCTACGGCTCCGTCTCAGTCAACGTGATGATGTCCAGAGCAAGGAACGCCCGTAATTGGAACAGCTACATTTCCACGGGCGAGGGCGGTTACCCACCGGAGTTGTTCGAAGTCAAGGAGAACGTCATCACTCAGGTAGCCACAGGGTACTTCGGCGTTGAGGAGAAGACCATCAAAGCCGCCCCCATTGTCGAATTAAAGTACGCTCAGGGCGCCAAACCAGGCCTCGGTGGGCACCTGCTCGCAGTCAAGGCCGGCGAAGAGGTCGCCAAACTGCGTGGCTCCGTTCCTTTCGTCAGTCTGTTCAGCCCGTTCCCGTTCCACTCCACTTACTCGGTCGAGGACCACTCAAAGCATCTGGACTGGATTGAAACCATCAATCCGAAAGCCATTCTTTCTGTCAAGGTGAGCACTCCTCATGATGTCGACATGGTCGCCGTCGGCTCGTACTACGCCGGTGCCCATATCATCCATCTGGACGGCGGCTACGGCGGCACCGGGGCTGCACCGGAGATAGCCAAGAAGAACATCGCGATGCCTATCGAGCTCGCCATCCCGAAGGTGCACAAGTTCCTGCAGAAGGAGGGCGTCCGCGACGAGGTCACTCTGATTGCAAGCGGCGGCGTGCGCACCGCAGACGACATCGCCAAAGCCATCGCTTTGGGTGCGGACGGATGTGTGTTGGGTACCACAGACCTCGTTGGTATGGGCTGCACCAGATGCGCAAACTGCGAAGGAGGCCCTTCCGGGCGCGGCTGCCCCTGGGGTCTGACCACCACTGATATCGAACTGCAGGAATGGGTTCAGCAGGACTGGGGCGAGAAGAGACTGGACAACCTCTACACCGCTATGCAATGGCGCCTGCGCGATATCCTACGCAAACTCGGTCTGAACAACGTGCAGGAGCTCAGGGGCCGTACGGATCTTCTGAGATACATCGGTAAGGAGACTGGCGAATGATTGACCCTGAGGTGATTATGCAGGCCCGCCGCGAGATGACGGCCAGCCATCCGAGGTTCGATCGATGCGATGAGGACGCCGCCGAGGGCGGATGCGGAGTAATCGGACTAGCCTCCGAGATACCTGTGGCAGGGCGTCATCTGTTCGACTCGCTAGAGCAGATGAGGAACAGAGGCAACGGCAAGGGCGGAGGAGTCGCGATGGTCGGACTCGATCCCGAGCAGTTCGGAGTCGATGCAGCCACCCTGTCTGGATCATATCTCTATGCAGTGGCTTACCTCGATGCGGGCCACCGCGATGCGGTCGAAGAGTCCAGCATTCATCCCAACTTCCATATCGATCATGTCCACGAGATGCCGAAACTGCCGACTTGGCAGAGTGATATGCCCGCACTTGACGCCCGACCTCCGGACGTAGTCTGCTACTTCGTCAGGCCTCGGGAGGAGGAGTTGGACCGATTCATCGCAGACAAACTCGGCGACGTCATCGACCCGAACGACAGAGAGGCTGCTTCCGAGGAGTTCGTCTTCCACACCACCCATGCACTGAATGTCGAGTTCTACGCCAAGGATGGACGCACCGACGCATTCGTGCTGAGCCATGGACGCGACATACTGATTCTCAAGATAGTCGGCTACGCCGAGGACGTAATCCGCTACTACGGACTCGAGGAAATGACCGCCCACGTCTGGATCGGCCACCACCGCTACCCGACTCGAGGCAGGGTGACGCACCCAGGAGGGGCTCATCCCTTCGGCCAGGGAATCGACTGCGCTTTGGTCCACAACGGCGACTTCTCGAACTACGTCTCGGTCACCGACTACCTCGCTCAAAGGGGGATGGAGCCGCTGTTCTTCACCGACACCGAGGTCGGCGCCTTGGCATTCGACCTGCATCGTCGCGTCTACGGCTACAAGATGGAGCACGTCATAGAGAGTCTGGCCCCGACCAGCGAACTCGACTACATCATGCTCCCTGAGGACAAGCAGGAGGTCTACTCGGCAATCCAGAAGACGCACATTCACGGCAGCCCCGACGGACCATGGTTCTTCATCATCGCACAGTCTGATGGGCCTACCCGCCGACTGATTGGAATCACCGACACCAGCATGCTGCGCCCGCAGGTCTTCGCCTATCAGCGTGGTGAGGTCGGGATCGCGTTCTGCGCCTCCGAGAAGCAGGTCATCGACGCGGTGTTGGAGAGCCTCGCCTCTGAGGACAAGCGGTTCTGGCGCCGCGCCGACGAGTACTGGAACGCCAGAGGTGGCTCTTACACCGACGGGGGGGCCTTCCTGTTCGATGTCAGGCCTACCGATAACGGAGGCAGTGAACTGGTCATGACCAACAAGTTCGGCGATGTGGTCGACACCCACCCTAATGGTGATTGCAAGCTGATGCCCGCCGCTGACGAATCCCCGCTTGAATTAGCCAAGATGGATTCCAACTTAGCCCACTTCGCTGTTCTGGAGGCCCTGCCTCACATGGATTGGTCCGAGGCTCTAGCCACGCTCGAGGCCATCGAGGCCAATTCGGCCAACGCAGGGCGCGAATGGGTCTGGGACTTGCTCACCCGTCTCCTCGATAGGAGGTACGACACCGGCGGGCTGCGTCGCAGCCTGTGGCTCGACTTCGTAGAGGCGGCCCTGACTCGAACCCTCGCTTCAGCGACCCACGAGCCCTGCGACGGCTTCGTTGGCCAGCGCACCCTCGGACATCGGCCCGAACCAGCCTCAGATTCACAGAGAATCGTGATCGATGCGAGGCCATATCCACAAGAGGGTACCGAATCGCTTGCCCTTGAGATGGTCTCCCTGAACCATGCGGGCTGGAAGAGATTCGTACTGCTGCACTGCCGAGGTCACCGATTCATCGGCAACGGTTTCGGCCCCGACACGTCTGATGTCAGAATCGACGTCTTCGGAGCCATAGGTGACTACCTCGGAAGCGGCAGCGACGGGATGAAGGTCCACATGCACGGAAACGCTCAGGACCAGGTCGCCCAGATACACAAGTCAGGAGAATTGGTCGTCCATGGAGATGTAGGCCAGTGTTATGGTTACGGCGCCAAGGGAGGCCGCCTATTCGTACAGGGAAACGCCGCCGGCAGACCGATGATCAACGCCGTCGGAAGTCCAAAACTAGTCATCAACGGGACCGCGCTCGATTACCTCGCTGAGTCGTTCATGGCTGGCGACCCATTGGATGGAGGGGGCTTCGTGATCATCAACGGGATGCGGTTCGACGAGCGAGGAGAGCCCGAGGCTCTCGAGACCCCCTACCCTGGGGGCAACCTGTTCTCGCTGGCCAGCGGCGGCGCAATCTACGTGCGCGACCCGCACGAGCGACTCTCCGACTCGCAGCTCAACGGCGGAGCCTTCACAGACATGACCGAGGAGGACTGGGCAGTCGTAGAGCCAATGCTGCGGCGCAACGAGGAGCACTTCGGGATTCCCCTGCAGAGACTGCTGACCGTCGAGGGGGAGCTCATGAGTCCGGCCGAGGTATATCGCAAGATAATCCCAGTCAAGTCGAAGACCCTGCATGCCGAGGCCGCATGGGCCGGCCATCACGACTGAGCGACGAGGCTAGCCACTTCGTCGGCGCAGCCCCAAGAGAGGGTCACACCCGCCCCGCCGTGTCCGTAGTTGTGTATCACGAGCCTCCCCCCGACCTTCTCGGACTCCAGCCGGACCTCCGTACGGGAAGGCCGCAGACCTACGGCGTAACCGACTATCTTCGAGCGGTCTAGGTCGGGCCACAGTGCCTCAGCTTTCCTCAGTATTTCCTCGTTATCCTCTTCCCTGATGTCTAGGCCCCAATCGCCGATCTGAGCAGTCCCGCCCAGAACGGTAACATCACTTCTAGGGATAGTGTAAGTGAGAGTCTCTGGTTGCTGGTCGAAATACCCGATGCCCGGATCCTGATCCAGGAAGATGACCTGCCCTCGAGCCGGTTGGATCTCGTCATCTCCGCACAACTCCCGCGCTCCCAATCCGACGCAGTTGACTACGACCTCACCCGGGACTTCGGAGAGGTCGCTGACGAAGGACTGTCTGAATGAGCCACCCATCGACTCGACCTTGGAGCGGAGCCAGGGCATGTACCGGTGCATCTCGATAACGGGGGCTCTGAACTCCCAACCGAAGACATAACCCTGTACGATTTCATTAGCTTCGAGAACTCTGAATGAGGCTATATCGTCCTTCCAAGCTGGCAAAGCTACGACTTCCCTGAGGTATTCTCTGCCATCTCTCATCACTACTCCAGACTCGGGCTCATCACGAGCAAGTCCTTGTAGCACTGAGTATGTCGATATGCCCCACGGTTCAGATCGATTTGCCGGAGCCGTCAGGAAGGGATACCAGATTGCTGCGGCGACATCGGACACCGTGTCGGGGCTGAATTTGTCCGAGACGACTTCCACCTCGTGACCCGCTTCCAGCAGTTTAACTGCACAGGTCAATCCCGACACGCCGGCACCAACCACCGTGCAACGCATGCTCCGCGATGCCCGCGCCCCTCAAGATAGCGTCGGCTGATGTGTTCGAATACTCGGGGTGAACCTCTTGAGTGACGGCCTTCTTCGGTCGCATGGTGAAGTCGTGCCGAAGGTGAAGCGACCGAAGAAGGGCTGGTTCAGACCCGACAAGAAGAAGCCCAAGAGAGGACCTCGTGTCAAGCCTAGCGAGAAGGGCTTGCCCCCGTGTCCTGCTTGCGGTCAGTGGAGCATGCAGAAGGACAACACCAAGAGCGAGTTGTTCTGTGGGTCTTGCGGCGCGATAATGTGAGCGAGATTCCATACGCTCGAGCTCCTCCTAGGCCCGCCGCAGTGATGAGGAACCGCACCGGGCGCTTCGGGCGCCGCGAGTGATGGGCGATCTGAGCGGCACCTAGAGGTAGGTGACAACCATGGCCATCGCATTCCAGATCATGTGACTTACTACAGAAGGCCACAAGCTTCCTGTTTTCACCCTGATGTAGCCATAGAGCACCCCTCCCAACGTGGCCATTCCAACGGTGTAAGGGTCAAAGAAGTGAATCATGCCAAAGAGTAGAGCACTGAGAATGATTCCGAGGACATCCCCGTGTATTTTCCTAATCGAGTCTAAGACATATCCACGGAACATCAGTTCCTCGGCTATGGGGCCGATGATAACGGTAGAAAGCAACACCAGAACGATGGAAAGGGTGCTGGACTCCCAGGTGACTCCGATATCTGGAGGGCTAGGCTCACCGAAGGCTCCGATATATGCGAATCCGTAAATCAGGTTCAATATGAGGTCCATGATAGTGACAATCAGTGGAATTCCAGCGAGTAGCAGGGCGGCCTTCTTTGGTGTTTCCAGCCTCAGCATCCTGCGTATACTGGACAAGTCCCCGTCATAATGCAAGAACAGCAAGGTAATTGGAATCACTACAGCGTAGGCGACGAGAGCCGAGAACCACAAAGACACTTCAAAGGACATCCCCAATATCGTGCCGAGAATGAAAAACACAAGAACGCCTGCAATTGAGACAATAATCCAGATTAATGTGAATCCGAGGATTATGCACCAGGCTGCGAACCTCCCTCTTCCGGACCCCGGCCCAAAATCCAATTCTGCAGTACTGGCTTCTATCATCCGAATAATCCAACGAATTCCCTCGGCGCTTTCAGTCCTCGCCCTGCCCGCTCATGCTAACATTCCGTTCCATAAGGAACGGATTCCACAGAAGGGAATCCTTCATGACCGCTGCATCGGGCAGCACGGAGCGATACACAATGGTGGACGCCTCGGCCTTCCTCACTGAGGACCAGATGATTTCGCTGGCTCTGGTGGCAGCCCTGCTACTGGTATCCAAATTGCGTGACATGCTGGACTATAGCGGCCTCCTAGCTGCAATGGCAGTGGGCCTAGCGGTATCGCTGCTGGGCCACTGGACGTGGCTGGTCATCCTCACCGTCTTCCTCATAGTCGGCTCGCTAGCCACGAAATGGCGCTTTGAGGAGAAGCAGGCCCTCTCCATCCAGGAGGCCAATGAGGGAGTCAGAAGCTGGAGCAATGTGACGGCTAACGGCGCAACGGCATCGATGATCGCCTTCTGCAGCTGGTACTTCGGCGAAGCCGATTGGTACTACCTAGCCCTAGCCTCCTGTGTGGCCGTGGCAGCATCCGACACGCTGGCTTCGGAGATAGGCAGCCTCGATCCGAGGACTCGCAGCATCATCAACCTCGAGGCCGTCCCTCCCGGAACGAACGGTGGAATGTCCCCCACTGGGACTGCTGCGGCCCTGTTCGGAGCCTTCCTTATCGCAGTGGTCGCCGTGCTCATGGCCCCCACGGCAGGCGATTCGACCGATTCCGCAACTCTGCTGGTGGCCGTCACGACGATTGGCTGGCTCGGCTGTCAAGTCGATTCGGTGCTGGGGGCCCTTTTGGAGAACGAGGGCTACATCGGCAAGCACACGGTGAATTTCCTAGCCACCCTGTCTGGGGCTGTCATGGCGGTCTATGTGGCATTCAGATTCCTTTAACCGGAGAGCGTGAGGTTTGTACTATACGAAAAGAGGACTTGGACATGGCAGAGGGCATCACAGCACATAGGACGAGCGTTCTGGTCCTGATGCTCATGCTTCTGATGGCCGTCTCCGCGAGCTCGATCGCGAATGCCCAGGACGCCGATGATTCAGAAGGCCCTGGAATCACATGGGAACTGCCCGAGAATCACATGCTCTACATGAAGGGCACAGAGCAGCAGCCCTTCCTCGACAGGAACTGGACCACTAACACCGGCGAGCCCTTGGGCAAGGCCGAGTTCACCAAGTTGGGCTCTGCGGCCAATCCCAATCTACTGGAAATCCAGTCAGCCCCGCTCGTCGAGTCATTTCGCTTTGAAGGCAACATCACTGTCAGGCTGTTCGCCTCGCTCGAATCGACTAACGACGGCTGTAGGCTGACCAACGTGCTTCCTGGTGTAGCCGGCGCCGAGACTGCCTTTCAGGTCTCTCTTTCTTTCGGCAGCACCGTTGTACTGGATGGCGCCGAGACGAACTCGCTTCCCATGGAGGAGTCTTATCTATCGGCTCATGAGTTCACCGTCCGGGCAACTGATGTGAACGTCTCCCTCGGGCCGGGGGACCTAGTCTCTATGGACATCGACGTCCAGCACGATTGCATCCAGACCGGTGTGCTGTGGTGGGGCACCTACGATGCTACCTCTGGAATCATTCTGGATGGCGATGTCATAGATCCGCAGTTGGAATACACCATCGACTCGAACAGGATGGTAAGGGTCGAGTTCACCCCAATCTCGCCATGGGGTCCCGATGACTTCGATGGACAGGTAGTGGAAATCGTCGGCCCCATGGACTGGGATGAGATGTTCCACGGATTCGGTAAGGAGGACCAGCGACTCGAGCACTTCGAGTCGCCGCATGGAACCCGGATCGGCGAGGCCAACAGGACCATCATCACATGGTCCTCCGAGAAGCCATTGGAACCAGGCAGGTACATGGTCGATGCGTGCTTCACAGTCACCGACCAGGACCCGGGGGAGTTGTGTGACGCCATTGGAGTTCTGCGTTTCGAGGTTCCCGAGGACCCAAGGCCAATGGTGGCTGCCATGTGGGCCGCGGTCATCGTCCCACTGGGGATAATCGGTTGGATCGGCGCTTCCATGCGCGAGGCGATGCTGCCGATGCAGGCATATGTCGTCATTCTCCTGTTGGCACTGGCAGCCCTAGGACCGGCCCTTCATCTGCCTGACATCGATACCAATTCCCCTAGGAGCGAAGGCGCTGCACCGTCATTCGCCCTCCTTTCTCACGGCGGCGGCGATATGGTGAAGCTGTCGGATCTGCTATCTGATTCAGATGCCGTCGTAGTCGGACTCTTCCAAACCAGTTCGCCCAACGCTGAGCGTCAGCACAAGGACTTCGAGGGCGCCGCCATCATGATCGATGCCGACATAGCCTTCGTTCAGATAGCGACCGGAGAGAATGTCCAATCAGTCGATCTGGACACCTACTCCCTATCGTTGAACGAGTCATGGCCACTATTGATGGACGAGTCCGACGCTTCGGTTGGGAACTCATTTCCCAGTGGTGCGACGGACGCAGTGATAGTCATAGATGCCGCGGGTTTCATCACGAGCTGGCAACCGGGGACCATGTCTGCCTTGGAGATAGAGGAGGCCGCATCCTCAGCATCCAAGGGCTCCGGGAACAATCCTCTGGCCCTGTTCTCGATGATCATCAGTACTGCTGTCCTACCTCTGTTGGTGCTGGCCATGCCCCGAAATAGGGAGATTGAGTTGCCCGAAGGGCCGATTTTCCCTGGCGCAGGCTCCTTGATGACAGCCGCGGCGGCGGCTCTCGGATTCGGTTTGTGGGCACTTCCGGTGGCCCTGATGGCTGCCTTGGGTCTGGGTTCGGTCTGGATATGGATTGAGTTGCTTCTGGCAGCCGTGCTGGTCTATCATGGCCTTTCGGTCCTGCTACGTGGTAGGATAATCGAGGTCGAAGCAATAGCGGCTAAGGGATATTCGCGCCTGCCAACGGAGTACAAGGCTTGGCGTGATGTGGCCGGGTTCAGCGAGGACGCCTATCTCGGCCTCTGGCTCGCATGGTTGCTCTGGCTGCGAAACCCCTCGATGATTCCCCAAGGTGTGGGCGCCGTAGCGCGCTCGGATTTGATAGGAATCCCACTCGCGATTCTCGCTATGCTGGGGTTCCTCCTCGCAGCGGGAATCATCGTCAGCCTAGCCCGATCCGTAGCCTCGGCCCCCGGGAAGATGGCGCGCGTTTTCGGATGGCTTAGTGTTGGTATACGCCCGCGCGCGTGGGGGCTGGCCTCAGCCACCCTCGGCGTCTGGGTTCTCCTCAGCCTTCTCGTAGGCCCTATTCTCGGCTCCCTGTGATGGACTGGATAAGTCAACCGAGAGCATCATAAGAGTGAGGCCCTAGGGCAAAGCACTCCTACGGGGGTATAGTATAACCTGGTAGTACTGCGGGCTCCAGTTGCACGGGAATGACGACGAGAGGGTTTCTGATGGCTTTGATGACCAACTGGAGCACCGACCTGTCGCAACCCGAGAGCGTGCGCAATCCAGGTGCACGCTAAGTGGAAGACACCCGCTAATCTGGGTTCAAATCCCAGTGCCCCCACCATTTCCTAACACAGCGTCCAGCATCCCGCGCTGCTCCCTTGAAGGTTGGATTGAAAGACTACGCGCAGTTCGCGTGTTCGATGGATGCCAAGGTGCTCAATGCACTCCTGTGTGCCTTTCTGGTGATTCCCCTCGCTGGAAGCATAGCCCCTCCGACTGTCATGACACTGGATAAGCAGGGCTTGCAGTTGATTGAGGAGGGGCAAACTGCTCTGGTACCGGCACAAGCACCCGTGACTTGGGCCAACCCTGGGCCATGGTGGTCGTGGACATCGCTTGACGCAGATCGCAATGGCGTCCATGACTCCCTCCAGATCGCATCCGGCCCAGTCAACATCGGTCTCTCGTACGAGCGTGCCGTCACCGATTCCAACAGGGACGCACTCGCTCTGCTCGGGCATGAGATTCACCTCGAGCTCCCTGTCGTCGATGCTCTGCTGATTGGCGCTGTCGACGCTTCCGAAGTCCAAACGCTCGCCCAATTGGACGGCGTCGTGATGGTCGAGCGCTACGGCTCGCTAGTGTTCTATGGCGATATTCAGACACCAGCGGTCAAGGCTCGCAATTCGACTGAGTATCCAATCGGCGCATGGGACCTCGGAATCAGCGGAGAGGGAGTGAACATAGCCTTGACCGACACCGGAGTCGACAACGAGCACCCGGGACTATCCAGCAAGTTCGTCGCCGGCTACGATGCCGTGTGCTACATGCACACAGACCCCCAGTGCCTACTGGCGGGCGGGCGCGAGGAGGACGGCTCCTTCGATCCTGACGACGGCAACCAGCACGGCACAGCTTGCATGGGGATGGCGAGCTCCACAGGAATCGAGCCCGACGGCAGCCAGTCCAATTACTACGGAGCGGCACCGAACGCATCCCTCATCGATGTGCGTATAGGCACCGATGTCGGTGCAGGCCCCTTTGAGAACTACCTCCTCGAGCAGGAGTTCTACGAATCTGCCATGAACGGCCTACAGTGGATTATCGACCACAGGGACGATGCATGGCCCGGAGTCGATGAAGCCAACCACGGGATCGACATTATCTCCCTGTCATGGGGCATCACCAGCCACGAGAACGGCGGCTCGGACGGCACCGACATGCACAGCAGGATACTCGACGAGGCCATGGAGGCGGGCGTAACAGTCTCGAACGCCGCTGGCAACGATGGCCCCGACAATGACGGTCTATCGGGAATGAGCGCTTCTTCCCTTTCGATTACTGTCGCAGCCACTGACGACCACAACACCGTCGACCGCTCGGACGACACCATCGCATCCTACTCGTCTCGCGGCCAGCGCAGGGACAACGGGGACGGCAACCCCCTGAACGAGCTCATCCCCGAGATCAGCGCCCCGGGAACTAACATCATCCAAGCCGAGGGATGCTTCACCAGTGGCGGCTGCAACAACTTCCTTGGCGGAGACGCCTCTGATAACTCCTACAGTGGCAGAGGGAGCGGGACCTCATACGCCACTCCTTCGATCAGCGGTGTTGTAGCTCTGGTCATCGAGGCGAACGCGAACCTGACGCCACTGCAGGTGAAGGAAGTGCTCAAGCAGACCGCAGAGCGCCTCGGCGAGCCCAGCGCCCCTGATGTCGACCCCTACTGGAACCGGGACTTCGGTTACGGCTACGTCGATGCTCACGCCGCAGTCACGCTGGCATTGTTTCTGGCGGCCAGTGGTCAGTCCGAGTCTGTCGACACGAGCCTGCAGAACCACCTGCTCAGCATCATCGACTCCAATGGCACCATCAACGTCACAGGACACGCTTGGGGTCAGTTGGGCAGCATCGAGCGTGTCGAGTACCGCATCGACGGAGGCGACTGGGCTGAGACGACATATTCGGCCGAGCCGGGTGAGATAGGTGCACTGACTCCGTTCATGTGGCACGTCATCATGAACCCCGAAAAGCTCAGTGAGGGCACCCATGAGATCGAGGTCAGGGCGGTCTCAGGAGAGGGCAACTCCCTGCCCGTACTGGTGACAGTGCACGGTTCGGGCAGTGAAGGTAATGGTTTCTCAGTCCCGCCTATCATTATCGTGGGGATTGCCTCGGTGTTCGTTATCTGGGTAGCATCGCTGGCCCTGCTGAGGTTCCGCTCCGACGGCGAGATAGACAGCCTGCTGTCCAATCTGCGCAGGAAGGAGGAGGGTTCCGCTATCGAAGAGGTCCTAGATGCAGAAATCGTTGACGAAGAGGCAATAGGCTAGAGAATCCGCAGGATTCGAGGCACCCCATTCAAAGCCTAGAACACTCGTCCATGGGCCATGGTGAGGTTCTCCGAGCGTGCGAACAGCATCAATCCGTCTGGCGTGCGCCGGATGTTTGACATGGCCGACGACGACGCGGTGCAGTTCGGGCTGGGAGAGCCAGACTTCCAACCTCCTGAAATTGCCATCGAAGCCTTCGCCAAAGCAATGAAAGATGGCAAGAACAAGTACACCACGACTGCTGGTCTGCCGGCTCTCAGGCAGAAGATAGCAGAGACATGGCATCATCGCATTCCGGAGTTGAACGCATCCAATGTCTGCATCACGATGAGCGGCACCAACGGATTGCTGGACATTTTTCTCGCTTTAGTCGGACCGGGCGACAACGTCCTGATTCCAGAGCCCTACTTCCCGCTCTACCCTTCTGATGTCGTAATCTGCGGCGGTGAGCCGAATCTTTACCCCTGCACCTTCGAGAACGGCTTTGTCCCGACCATAGAAGACCTCGAATCGAGGGTCGATGAGAATACAGTGGCTGTCCTGTATAACTTCCCCAGCAACCCGACCGGCGGCAACGTGACCGCCTCCCAGAGGGACGAGTTGGTCGCCTTCGCCAGTGAACATGATCTCTGGCTAATCACAGACGAGGTCTACGACCGTATCGTCTATGAAGGACAGCACGTTTCTTTCCTCGGCGCTGGATATGACAGGGTGATAATGGTGCAGTCGTTCTCCAAGACCTTCGCTATGACTGGCTGGAGGATTGGATATATCCTCTCCCCGGACCAAGAAGCGATGGCCCAACTGACCAAGATGCAGTACTACGTCACGGCATGCAGCAACGATGCCATGCAGCACGCCGTCCTCGAGGCGCTGGAGGAAGCGCCGGATTACCCCCGGAAGATGTGCGCCGAATTCAAGACGCGGCGCGATTTGATCTGTGAACGACTCAATGCGATGCCGGGCGTCTCGTGCCATGTGCCCACGGGAGCGTTCTACGTGTTCCCCAAGGTGGATGTCCCGGGGATGAACAGCGAGGAGATTGCGATGGCCCTGCTCGAAGGCGGCGTCCTGTGTTCTCCGGGAACCGCGTTCGGCGCCGCAGGCGAAGGACACCTGCGCTTCGCTTACACCACCGGACGTGAGGACATTGACATGGGAATGGACCGAGTCGAGGCGGTGCTAGCGAGGCTGAGAGGAGACTGATACGCACATGAGCCCGTTCGCTTCGCTCGCCGTCTGCATGCTGTCGATGGCTGCCGGGTTGCAAGCCTCCAGCCTGAGGCCGAATCAGTATTCTGTGATCATACTCTGCTTCTCACTCGCATGGCTCTGGTTCGACGGCCCCAACGCGCCCGGCTTCGGCCTCAGCTTAGGCTCTGGATGGGTAGTGCTGAATCAGGCCGTCGACCGGCTGGCCCTCCTTAATTGAAATCTAGTCCTCGAACAGTCTGAAGGGCAGGTCGATCATTCTGCCACCCTCCTCCTCTTCCGGCTCCTCGTCATCCTGTTCGTCTTGCTCCTCATCTTCTGGCTTCGAAAAATCAGGTAGGGTGAAGGGGGAAATTCCGTCCTCCTCCTCTTCGGAATCCTCCTGCGGTGCGTCCAACAGCTCCATCTGCAGATTTTCCAAACCATGCTCCTGCCCCTTCATCCAGTCAGGCATGTCGTACGCACCACCTAATACAGATAAGGTGGTGAAGGTGGCCATCGGAAGCACCGATATCGCCACTAGAAAGTCTATGATAGCGGTATCAGGGATTTCTGAGTCGGGCACGATGGCGTTCAGGATGACTGTCTCAAGTTGCACCTCGTTCCACTGCGTCACATCAACTTCTAGCCAATTCAGGGAGGCCGCTAGAAAAGTCCTCGCTATGAGCCAGAACAGCAGGATTGGGAGTACCCAGGAGAAGCGTGAGACTCGCCATAGGACTGTCCGGAACATCGCAGCGATGCCAACCAGTCTCCATGAGATGACAGGTTGCATCCTAACAGCCACCCACAGCGCGATCATGTAACCCACCATACCCAGTTCGAAAGCACGGTCGGGTTGGATAATGCCCTCGGGCACCCCCTCCATTATCAGCAGCGGGACTGCGATTAGCAGGACCTGCATAGGGACTGCGAGGAGCTGTAGCCCTCCGTGCACTGAAATGAGGTCATACTCATCGTCAGTAGTCTTGCTGTGGACCAGCCGAGCCATCCTTCCGTACGGGCTGCCGTGGAGTGAAAGCCTCGCTCGATCTATCAGCGCAGGGTCTCCCTTCCTCCTGCTTAGTCCGAGAACCGGCATCCAGCCTCCTCGATCGACCACCGCCGTCGGTCGGTAACCCCCGAATAGGAGTGCGAGCACAAGTGATAGCACCCCATATAGAAGCCCGGCTATGATTATCCAGTTCACCAATTCAGTACGGACCGCCACCGAGAAGTTATCCCTGTCCATCTCCAGTAGATAGGTCAGTGAGAATCCGATAATGGGAATCAGGGTGACCTGGAGGAACACTACTGCGTACAGCATGGACCTCTGACGTATTTTGCGACTCGCCACGGGAGCCACGCCTCACCAAGCGACCATAAGCCCTTCACCGTGCTTCCATCCTCATTGTGCGGTTAGCCGACCAGAATCAAACCGCCAAATACATGGGCTCCCGCCCTACGGGCGGCGAACGCGTCAACCGAACCTTCATACATGGTTTTGAGTCCCCCGAATTCATTCTCATGCGTAGCATGTCGCCATTCCTCCTAGTCTCTCTCATGCTAGCGATGAGCATGGCGCCCATGGCTGTCAACTCGATGATTGACGAGCCTGCACCCGACCGCTCGGCGACCCCCAAAGCACTCATCGATTTCGAAGTAACCGCAATCGAGGTGGGCGCATCTTGGAACTTAGCCGAGCAATGGACCCAACCGGACGGTTCGATAGAGGAGTTTGTGATACGGAACGAACTCACTCAAGTCAATGTCACGTTCACTCAAGTCGGCACCTCGAGCCAACCCGCTTATGCAGAGGCCTGGATGCAGGTATGGCATCCGATAGGCTTCCTCATAGAGGAGCATTACGTCAACATGACCCTGTCGGGCCTGCAGTCTACAACAGAATCCTTCTACTACACTCCCGATGCCGCTCACAGCGCTGTCGATGATGACGGCTACCTGTACGGCGGGATTATCGTGCGTGGCACTATCGACGGCGGTCTCGCCGACGATAACGAGGACAACAACGAACTCGACAGGGAGATCCCGGTCGCGGTCTGGAATGACCCCATGGAGAACGGCTTCTGTGGCGATGTCGATGGCGATCAGGTCATCGACTGCCCCAATTCACTCAACGCCAACGAGCCCACTTGGGCCGGCATTGGGTACGACGCCGACGGAACGTTGTCCTCGGACCCCGACTACTACGGGCACTGGCGGATGGACAACGCCTCTAGTAGTGTGGAAGACAGGCACTGGCGCGTATCGAGGCCCGGGGCTGACTATGCCAGTAACAGGCATGACAGGCTGTGGTGGGGCTGGTTCACCTCCTTCGACACCTGTGAGGACCCGGGCCATGGGCTCAACTTCGGGACCCTCGACTCCTCTATCTCAGGGGTCTACGGGAACAACTTCTGCAAGATCAGGATCAGATCGTTCGACTTCATCTCGATGCAACTGGTCACCCACGCGTGGGGTGAGATGGCTGCAGGCGACGACATGCGTATTGAGGCAGACGCGGGCGGGGGGTCGCTGGAGTACTACGACTATTCCGCCCAGAACATCTCGAAGAACCACGCTGATTGGACTCAGTTGGTCTGGAACATGACTGACATCCACCCCAACGCTGACTACACCATGGCATTCCTCTTCGACTCTAACAGCTCCTTCGCGAATCAGGGCATCCACCTCGACTCCTTCCTTCTATTCGGCTTCCAGAGGGTGGCCGAGTACGTACTCGAAGCCGACTGCGACGACCCTCTCCCAAACGCGTACATGGTAGTGCCAGACGACTCCCGGCCGCCTTCGCTCTACTGCCGAATCAAGAACAAGGGATACGTCGACATCACCCTGCGCCTCTACACCGAGGTCTCGAACATGACGTGGATGAACGGATTTCCGCTAAGAATCGATTCCAACAACATGTTCGACCATGACAATTACGTCGTGACCGAGGTCATACATGCACTAGAAACGATGGACACATGGTTCAACCTCAGCATCCCAGTAGGCGCCAGCGTCGAGGAACTGAACTGGTTCGTCGGGATCAACGATGGTACCACCAACCTATCCAAAGTCGTCATCGATTTGCCCGTTTCCGTGATTGCTGCGTACTCGGCTGACCTGCAACAGAAGCCACTCGCCAATCCCGCAGCGGTACTGTACCCAGGAACCAATGGCAGCGTGTCTATGACGCTTAGGAACACGGGCAATCAGATTGCTACTTGGAACCTTGGCGCGACCTTCGGCGACAATCGCTGGGCCGCCGAGAATCTGGTATGGTATGACTCGGACGGCACGTTGGTCACAAGTCTGGAGATGGGCATCACTGACGAGTTCGAGCTGAACGCATTGGTGACCGCCCCAGATGAGATCACGCCCGGTACCTACTCGATCACGCTCCTTGCCAACGGAAGGGCGCCGGCGAACTTCGTGGCGGACTGGACCATCTACATCGAGGTACCAGTCCACCACGACCTCGTTTTGGTCCCTGAAGTCACCGATATCATGGCGCCAGCGGACGGCTTCCTAAGGCTCGTTGAGATCATGATGGTCAACAACGGAAACTCGGAGGAGGCCTTCGACCTCTCAATACTGTCGGACTGGAAACTCGGACTTTCCCTCAATGCAGAGCAGAGCCTAGGCATCGACCCGTTCGGAGGCGATGGCACGATCATGCTGCTGCTGCCGATGCCGTACGGCACCGCCAACGAGACCTACGAGATTTTCGTGCTGGCAGGCAGCCAAGACGGATCCGGGTACCAATCCAGCGTGCGAATCCTGCTCACTGTGCCGGTCACGAACCTCGTCGAGGTGGAGGATCTCGACATGCTCCAGGAGGTCTTCAGAGGTGGAGACGATGCTAGGACGGTAAACTGGGAGATCACGAACAACGGCAATGTGAACGATGCCTTCACCATAGGTTTCGAAACCAGTCACCCCGATGTCTGGGTGCAGGCTGACGGCCTGACCAACGGCCGGACCCCCTACATCGCGCCCGGCTCGTCACTCAATCTGACGGTGCGCTACGCGTTCGGCGACAATGCGTTCGGGGACCGCGACATCACCCTCATAGCGACCAGCGTGGAAGCAGCCGATGATGGCCTTGTTGTTACCGGCAGCGGCACTGCTGAGTTCCAGGTCGGTAATCAGGGCTGGATTGGGCTGGTTCCAACCAATTCACCTATGACAATCACCGAAAGCGGCGACGACTACGCATTGGTCTTCACCGTGACCAACCGCCATCCGACCGACGACCAGCTTCTCCGAGCTGACATCGATCGCAATTCTGACATTTTCTTCAACATATTCGACGCGCGCGTGCACCAAGACGACAGGGACTTCGTCCTGCCTTCGCAGGAGTCGAGGTCGATTACGGTGTTCCTTACCGTGAGTGAGGAAAATCTGAACAACCTCGCCGAGAATGAGATGTCGTTCGACATCACACTCGAAGTGGACGGTGACGTGGACAAGGCCTCGAGCAACGCCACGATAGTAATGGTCAAGCCCGTTCCGGTAGACGACGGCCCCGATGTCGAGGAGTTCGCATGGTTGACCGGAAACATCCTGTTCGTACTGATCGGCCTCGGTGTCATCGTCGCTGTCCTCGTCGTGTCGTTCAGGATATACAGTGCCGCGACAGCCCCGCTGGAGGAGATATCGACCCTCGACACTTACGAGATGACAGTAGATGGAAGCGGTTGGGACGGGCCTGAGAAGGAGATTCCCGATGCCCCGATGCTTCCAGCGGACGACGAAGTGGCTAACTCGATGTACGGCGGCGCTCAGGAGATATTCGAGCAGCCGCCGGAAATGCCGCCCCCGCCTTCAGATCCCGAGCCTGAACCGGAGCCCGAGCCTGAACCG
>Ga0208113_1000015_pt1 | contig 71785 bp, 76 predicted proteins | sample Knorr_S7_td_NADW_FD_185598 | JGI IMG/M metagenome (GOLD analysis project Ga0208113, IMG submission 185598) | Marine microbial communities from Southern Atlantic Ocean transect - Knorr_S7_td_NADW_ad_2505m_LV_A (SPAdes) (version 2) | ecosystem: Environmental > Aquatic > Marine > Oceanic | place...
ACGAACCAATTGGCAACCGTCGTTGTGACCACCAGAAAAGTGCCGAATGACAAGCCGAGGGTGATCAGAGTGAACGCAACGTAAAACTGCCACAGATTATTTATTCGACTTAGCAGGATGAATCCGAGACCGGTTGCGAAAATGCCAGATAGCATGACTCTTCGCGGTCCGTATTTGTCGATGAACCAACCGACGAAAGGCGCAATCGCCCCGGATTCGGTCCTTTGAAGGGACACCGCGCCTGCGGTCAGGGCGCGGCTCCAGCCAAACTGCTCAACAATGGGATCAAAAAAAGCACCGAAGCCCTGCCAGAACGTCCCTGACGTGTAGGCCTGACTTGTGGAGCCTGCTATGACTATCCACCAGCCATAGAAAATATTCCTGCTTTTCGGTTTCTGTGTTTCGTCAGTAGAGGATTCTTGTGTTCCAACTGCCAAACTGGGCTCTGACCTCCGTGCTTAATGATGCACCGTAATTTATGAATTATCCTGCAAATTTTACGACCCGCCGCCAACAATGTAAATCGTCATAGGGCACTTTGGTGAGCCAAAAGAGACCGCCCCGACAAGCAAATGCCCGTCGGAGCGTTGATTTCAGATGTCAGCCTGTTTTCTTCTAATATTTACCCAAACGGAGATGGCATCATCCCGACGGGGACTTCGATGAGGCTCGGAGCTTCAATTTTGAGAGCTTCTTTCACCGCGGCTTCCAATGCGTCGGCGCCTTCAGCCCTCACGCCACGCGCTCCGTAGGCTTCGGCCAGCTTCACGAAGTCAGGGTTGTGCAGTTCTGCGCCGATGGACCGACCGTTGAATCGGGTCACCTGATCTCTGAGAACATTGCCGTATGCGTTGTCATTGAAGACCACGACCACAGCGTTGATTTCGTGTTTGACGGCGGTTGACAATTCCTGAGAGTTGAACAAGAATCCGCCGTCGCCAGAGATAGCCACGACCGCTTTGTCGGGCTGGGCCACCTTAGCGCCAAGCGCTGTTGGATAGGCGTATCCCAGATTGCCGTAGTATGAAGATGTCAGGTAGGTCCGCGGTTCGTAAACCGGGAAATTGTTGCGGCTGTAATATCCAATCTGCGTCATACCGGAGATCACGACGCCATCATCGGGAATGGCGTTCCTCAGCGCCTGAGTGAGAGAATTTTGAGGCTCCACGGTGGGAGACGAGTCGTCTATTTGTGCCCGCAGGGACTCTATTTCCTCGCGACGGCTGTCCCGCGGACTGCTTGTCGCAGAAATAATCTTGTGTATTTCGTCCAAGGTTCGGCCGGCGTCGCCCACAAGGCCGTAAGTGTCTGAGTAGTTGCGTCCGATCTCTTCTTCGTCGATGTCGATCTGTATGACCTTTTGTTTGAGCATATCCGGTGACGCCAATCGAGTGCCGACTGCCAGCACGATGTCGTGTTCTTCCATCTGAGCGGCCATCACGTCGCTCCGGAACCTGACACTGCCAATCGACAAGTAGTGGCGATCAGATATGGCGCCTTTGCCTTCTGCGGTAGTTATGACCGGAGCCTGTAGGAACTCAGCCACTTTAACGAGCGCCTCAGTTGCGTCAGATGATACCGCCCCGCCTCCGACGAAGATCAGGGGATTCGACGCCTGAGAAATCATCTGGGCGGCCTCGCGAATTCGGGCTGAGTCAGCGGCGGGTCGCTCGTATATTCCTGGCTCCAGCAGATCAACGTCAGCCACTTGTTCCAAGGTCTCCGGCGGAATCTCAATCTCGACCGGTCTGGGCCTGCCAATTTGAAGTTGATGGAATGCCTCGTGGACCGCTTCTGGCACTTCTGCCGCGTCCATGATTCGGTGCGCCCACTTGGTGACAGGTTTGATAGTGTCAATCTGGTCGTTGATCTCGTGGAGCATGCCACGGTCGACGCCGATCAACTCTTTTTGAATCTGGCCTGCCACCACAAGCACAGGGGAGGAGGCCGCATAAGCCGTCCCGATCCCAGCGCTGGCGTTCTGGAGGCCCGGCCCTGGCACGACGAGCGCAGTGCCGATGCCCCCGCCCGCGCGGGCGTAACCGTCTGCCATGTAGGTCGTAGCCTGCTCGTGCCGAGTGTTTATGAACCTGATTCCTGGCTCATCGTAAAGACCGTCCATCATGTGATATAACTGCACACCAGGCAGTCCGAATATTACGCGGACGCCTTCGCGATAAAGCGATTTCGCCAGGGCCTGTCCGCCTGTCATCTTGGGCATAAAGTGTATTCTCCTTTTTCCGGCCTCGTATATAGGATCTGTGATCGATGTTTAGTCTGACACACGCTGCGCCTCATAGTCCTTAGCGGCCTGCTCTAACGATCTCGTTTTCAGGACGTTAAGCTCATCCTTGAGATCAGCCGATTGCTTCTGCGAATTGCGTAGGCTAACCAGAGAGCCTTGGAATTGCGGCATCACATATCGAGCAATCAGTTCGTAGCTATGTTTGACTTGTTCGCGCGTCCCCCATTCGGTGGCCTGAATCATCAGCCCGCCGAACCCACCGGAAGACTCATCCAATCGATGGATCTGCTCCACAAGATCATCCGGAGTGCCGACGCACCAGGCGCCGTTCTCAACCATCGATTCGATGATTTGGTTCTGAGGTCCGTCGAAGGAAGCCTGGAAACCGAGTGTGTTCTCAAAATACTCGCGCTGGTAAGCGCCGGCTCGTTCACGAGCCTGGGCCATCGCCTCTTTTTTACTCTCGGCCAGATGGACGTGAACCACGAGGCGCCACTCGTTTCGATCCATGACATTGCCGTACTCTTCGGCGGTGTCCTCAGCTATCTTCCAAAAATCTTTCATATTACGGGCGTAGGCGCCGCCTCGAACGACACTGAGGGAAAGAACTCCTAAGCCGTGCTTGCCTGCCAGAACCATGCCAGACGGCGATTGAGCGGCGGCTGCGGAAATCGGAAAGTGCGGCTTTGTGTATGGCCTCAGATGGAGTCTGGCGTCTCGAAGCGTGAACCAGTCAGATTCATGAGTTATCGGCTCGATCTCTGTGAGCAAGCGTTTAATGACTCCCAACGACTCGTCCATTCGCTGGCGCTGGGTAGTCGGGTCGATGCCCAGCATGTAGGCGTCCGAGACCAGGGCGCCGGGACCGACACCCAGGTTCACGCGACCACGGGTCATGTGGTCGAGTTGGACCATGCGGTTCGCCACCATCATCGGGTGGTGGTAGGGGAGGCTTGTGACACCCGTGCCAAGCCGGATATGCTTGGTGCGCTCAGCTGCTGCAGCGATGAAAATTTCTGGCGATGCGATATTCTCCCAACCTGCGCTGTGATGCTCGCCGATCCAGGCTTCATCGAAGCCCAGATAGTCCAGCCACTCGACAGTCTCCAGATCGCGTTCTATCGCCAGCGTCGGATTCTCGCCCAGCCAGTGGAAAGGCGCCATAAATATTCCGAATTTCATTCTCTCAGGCAGCGCCATGTGAATCCTCTCCGTGTTGTCCAAAGAAGGTTAAAAGCAATACGAAATCGTCCCGGTTAGGCTCGCATGGTTCAGTGACAAATCACTCCACGGGATTCTAGCATGGGGCAATCGCCCTAGCAATTTTATTGGATAGAGACGCTGACTACGCTGGGGACATCAAAATTATAAATTTATTCAGAAAAATCGCCAGATTCTTCATGGTCGCCGGGATATTCTCGAAAAATACCGATTCTGCTTCCTCGTCGGCCATATCACTGATGCCTCGAACCTCCAGAAATGGCACGTCTGCAAATTTGGACGCTCTGGCGCCTCCCGCGCCCTCCCATGCTGCGGCGACAGCTCCTGTGGTATCGCGCAACTCATTGGCCCGAGAAGTCGTCACGATGGACTCGTCACCCGACGCCACGCGCCCGAAATGGACGGAAAATGGCAGCGTATTGAAAGCTTCCGCTTCTTGCATGGCCGCAATGGATCGGCGGTCTCCGGCGAATTCAGGCGCTGGGCCTGGTATCAGGTTGCGGTTGAAGTCGTGTTCAACTGTCTCGGTTGCAACAATCACGTCTCCAATGGCGAGGTCAGGAGAAAGGCCACCTGCCGAACCGATACAAATGGCAACCGAGACGACTGACAACGCCTCGATGGAGTGCAGAGTATGGGTTGCGAATTGCGCTTTGCCAAGCCCTCCTTCGACAACCACCGCGCGTCCACTCAAGTACGAAATCGCTTCTAACCTGCCTAGCTTAACTGGCTCCCCGGTAAGGCCCATGTGATCGAAGGCGGCCACCAGCGCGTCCAATTCACGAATCGTAGGCACGAGGGCCAAAACCGTCATGCTTTCCACTCGGTCGCAACGTCGATGGCCCGGCGGAATTCGACTCCAGGCATAGATTTCATGTAAGCAATTAGACGCTCAAGCATACGCAGTCTGCCGGGCCTTCCGATGATGTGCGGGTGCATCGTGAGGACGAAGGCTCGCCCATAGTGATACGCTCCCTCGAATCCGGCGCTCCACACCTGATAAACTTGTTCAGGGCTCGCCATTGCGCTCCGCCCGCCGAGCGCAGGTGCGAAGCTGAAGTAGGGATGGTCGTCCCATTCCCAATGGACGGGAATTTCTACCAGTTGGGAATCGCCCTCGGTCACAATGTATGGGATGTCATCGCCCATGAGGCTAGAATCGTAAACGAACCCTCTGTCGATGAGATATTGGATCGAATACTCGCTCAACTCCCAACTAGGGGAGCGATAACCCAACACTTTTTGACCTGTGATTCGTTCCAGAATTCCGCTTCCATGATCCAGGACTTCCAATTCTTTTTCTGGCGACAACGTAGCGGGCGCTTCGTGCATGTAACCGTGATGCCCGACCTCGTGGCCTCGGTTCGCGATGTCGGCGACCAGAGTTTCATGAGTCTCGGCGACGTAACCTGGTACGTAGAAGCTGGCTTTGATTTCGTGCTTGTCTAGCACGTCCAGGATTCGCGGCGCGGCCACGCTGGGGCCGTACTCTCTCATCGACATGAAACTCGGCAGTTTAGCCGTGTCGGGATTGCTGTTTAGAGCGCTCGAAACGCCATCAACGTCGAACCCTAACATCACGACACATCGAGTGTCCCCTGACCAAATCCCGCTCATTGATATGCTCCTGTAATTCTACCCCGCCGTTTTTTTACCCGCCGAATATGCGATACTGTTGCTCTACTCGAGATGGCTTACTTTGGCACATATATTACCGCAATCAAGGACACAATGGAAAACCTGTTCCGACACCAGATAGTACCTTGGAAGAGCCTGACGAATCCTGGTTTTGGGATCAATTGATGCGCGCCCTGCGAATCGTCATTCCCATTGCCGCTATCATTTTACTGACGATATATGGGGGCATCGGTTACCTGATTGCCTCCGGCGTTACCGGGGCTGAACGGGAAGACCTGGAGGATAGCCTAGCCGCTCACGGCGTCGCGTTTGAAGATGTCGATTTCATGTCCCGAACGGGCGACGTTAACTTGAGCGGATGGTATGTGGTCGCCAGAAATACCTCTCCGACAATCATCTTCGTTCATGGCATTGGATCACAGAGAACAGGCGATCAAATGACTGAGCTTGCTGTTGAATTTCACGAACATGGATTCGGGTTCTTGATGTTCGACCTTCGCGCTCACGGTCTGTCTGGAGGGGACAAGACCACCGGCGGTTATCACGAACGCTTCGACGTTCTTGGCGCCTTCGACTTCCTCAAAATGCGAGGCGTTGATTCCGGCGAAATTGGAGTCCTGGGTCTTTCAATGGGAGCAGGAACATCGGCGATGACGGCGGCTACTGAACCAGCGATTACCGCTCTTGTATTGGACAGTCCTTACGCGATTGCGTCAGAGTTGATCGCCCAGGAAACAGCGCGAAAAACCCCGTTCCCGGAATGGTTCGTGCCACTATTTATCCCGATGGCCAAAGTATGGGCCGATCTGCTTTATGACATCGACGTTGACGCAATGTCGCCGGAGAAGATGGTGTCGGAGTTGGACTATCCGATCATGGTCATTTACGGGACCGGCGACACAAGAATACCAGCAGACCACGGCCAACGAGTATTCGACGCCGCGCCCGATGGCAGTGTATTGTGGGCGGTGGAAGACTCTGACCACCTGGATGCCTACATCGAACATCCAGGCGAGTACGCCGAACGGGTGATTAGTTATTTTGTAGGACGGCTAAGCGTCGATTAAACGCCGGATCACATCTACAGCCTCATCGCTTGGGACGGTCGTGGGATCGTCGGACGAACGTTCTTTGATCTCCACGATCCCTTGCTTCAGGTTTCGTGGACTGACCACCACACGCACGGGCAAACCCAGTAGATCGGCGTCGTTGAACTTTACCCCGGCGGTTTCACTTCGGTCATCATAGAGCGTCGATAGTCCGGCTGCTGTCAATTCTTCGTACAGGGTATTCGCGGCGTTGGTCACCTCGTCGTTTTGCATGTTCAAGCCGACAAGTTGGACGTCGTAGGGCGCAATAGGTTTCGGAAACAGGATGCCGTTTTCGTCGTTGTGTTGTTCGATGGACGCGGCAAGCAGTCTCCCAACTCCGATGCCGTAGCACCCCATCATGATTGGGTGGCTTTCTCCATCCCGGTCTGGGTAGGTAGCTTCCTGGATGTCGCTGTATCTGGTTCCTAGTTTGAATACGTGTCCTACTTCAATTCCGCGGCGAGTTTGCAGCGAGGCGCCGCAATTCGGGCAGGCATAGCCCGCTTGGGCCATCGCAATGTCGGTAATGGTGTCCGCTTTGAAATCTCTAGGGACGTTTGCGTTGTTGAAATGGTAGCCGTCTTTGTTGGCACCCACAACGAAATTCGAACCAAGTTCGATAGAGTCGTCTGCGACGATTCGCGTGCCTTTCAGACCTACGGGTGACGCCGAGCCGGCAACCACGCCTGCTGCTGTCACTTCCTGAGGAGTTGCCAATCGCAAATCGATCGCCCCAAGAGCGTTGTTGAGCTTCACCTCGTTGACATCCAGGTCGCCCCTAATGACCACGAACGTGAATTGCCCATCTGCCATGTAGAACACCCCTTTGAGTGTTTTAGACTCAGACACTCCGAGGTACTCTGCTAACTCTTGGATGGTCTTCACGCCTGGCGTTGCGACTTCCTCAAGTGGCAGCTCGTTTTCTGTGGGCAGGGTTTCCTTCTTGAACACAGCTTTTTCGCCATTTGCGGCATAGTCGCACGTTGAACATAGAATTATGGTGTCTTCGCCCGCGTCAGCCAGCAGAATGAACTCCTGGGAGTCCTTGCCGCCGATCGCTCCGCTGTCTGCGTCGACGATGATGGCATCAAGGCCACACCTCGCAAAGATGTTTTTGTACGCCTGAACCATAGCCTGGTAGCTGAGATCGAGTCCTTCCTCGTCAGCGTCAAAGCTATAGGCGTCCTTCATGTCAAATTCCCTGACCCGAATCAGTCCTCCTCTGGGGCGGGGTTCGTCGCGGAATTTTGTCTGAATCTGATATATGGTCATCGGCAGGTCGCGGTAGCTGTTGACGTTGGCCTTGACCATGTTGGTCAGCAGTTCCTCATGAGTCGGAGCCAAGACCATCTCTCGATCTCGACGATCGGTTACCCTGAACAGTTCGGGACCCATCATCTTGTCGCGCCCAGACATTTGCCATAGGTCGCGGGGCTGAAGCACTGGCAAGTGGATTTCCTGCCCTCCGGCGGCATCCATTTCCTCTCGGATGATCTGCTCGATTTTCCTTAGCGATCTCCAGGCCAGAGGCATATACCCGTAAATGCCGGCAGCGGCCTGATATATCATGCCTGCTTTCAGCATTAATTTGTGGCTGACAAGTTCAGCCTCGGCAGGGTCGTCTCTTAGGGTTTTTCCAAATAGTCGTGATACGCGCATGATTATTTCATCCGTGATTTGTCCAAACCATCGTCGATTCGGAGGTCGATTGTCGTTGTCGGCGAAGCCAGATTATGGGGATACGGTCGCAGTTTCGAGGTCTGCTTCCGCGTTCGCGACCTCTTCCATGAGGGCAGCAAGCATTTCGGCTTCAGGCACGATCCGCGCTTTTTGGCCTTTGCGAAAAATGATGGCGCGTCCCGCGCCCGCGGCGATTCCCACGTCTGCATCTTTGGCTTCGCCCGGGCCATTGACCTCGCAACCCATGACGGCAACTTTGATTGAACTTTTCGTCGCCTTGAGAAGCTCATCGACTTCGTTTGCCAGTTTCACAACGTCTACGTCGGCCCGACCGCAACTGGGGCAGGCCACCAGCACCGGCCCGGCTTTTCGCAGTTCAAGCGACTTCAAAATCTCGAATCCAGTGAATACCTCTTCGCGAGGATCATCGCTGAGCGAGACGCGTATCGTGTCGCCGATCCCGTTGTACAGCAGCGTTCCGAGTCCGATGGCGCTGCGAATGCTGCCGGATTTGGCGGTGCCTGATTCTGTGATTCCAAGATGCAGCGGGTAGGGGACGAGCTTTGCCATTCGCCTGTACGACTCGATTGTCGTGTCGATATCGAACGCTTTCAGGGAAATTTTGATGAGGTCGAAATCCAGGTTCTCGAGAATTCCGATCTCCCAAAGGCCGGTGGCGACCATGTGGTCCACCACAGAGTATTCTTCGCCCTCTGCCTCTCCGGCTTTCGGGAGCAAGTTAACGCCATCTGTGTGACGGGAAATGCCCCGGGTTTTACCAATACCATCCACAGGCGGGAGGCTGCCAAAATTGACCCCAATTCGAATCGGAACTTGTCGAATTTTGGCCTGTTCAACCACCAGCTCGACCTTCTCCTGGTCCCGGATGTTCCCAGGGTTCAGCCGAAGGCAATCGACGCCACTCTCCAAGGATTCCAGAGCCAGTTGGTAGTGGAAGTGTATGTCGGCGATGAGCGGAATGTTGATCTGGCGTTTGATCTCTTTTAGCGCCTTGGCAGCTTCCATATCAGGCACGGCGCTCCTGACGATCTCACAACCGGCTTCCTCCATCTCCCTGATCTGGCGCACCGTGGCGGCCACATCACGGGTGTCGGTTTTGGTCATGGACTGAACAGAGATCGGCGCGTCGCCGCCAATCTTGACATCGCCAACATACAGTGGCTTGGTCACACGTCGCGTTCGCATCGAAAGGTTACTCCTCTGGCGCGTAATGTTGATACTCGCGAGGATACAGGAGTTTCCGTCCCCCGTTCAAGGTTATCGATTACGGAATGAGACGTTCCCCGCTGATAATACGAACGACGTCGAAGTAACTTATTATCACAATGAAACCAATCAACACCGCAAAACCGGCCAGATGGACGACCCCTTCTTTCTGAGGAGAGACGCGTTTCCCGCGCCGCGCCCATTCAATCATGACGAACAAAAGGCGCCCGCCATCGAGGGCAGGAATCGGAAGAATATTCACAATTCCGAGCGAGATGCTGATCAGGGCAGTCAACTCGAAAATCGGAGCGATTCCCGCTTCAGCGACCTGTCCGGTCACACGAGCAATCCCGATAGGACCTGTCAAACCAGGGTCGGGGCCACCGGAAATCCACCGTTCAAAGCCGTTCTTGGTGATAATTAGCACGTTCCACATGCGGTCGAATGCCTTCGGAACTGCTTCCCAAATTGGATAACTTTCCTTGACCATTCTCACATTGGACGTGCCAATAATCACGCCAACCGCGCCTTGAGTGAGCGTGTCGCCGAGTCCCAGCTGTGCGTCATATCGTCGGGCGTCTCTCAAAGATATCTCGGTATCTGCGTCTGCGACTTCATCGACAACTAAGAATTTAGGCGGATTCAGTCTGGGCGTAACTATGACTGTTTCCACGACCGACGAGTCGAGATTCTGGCCTAACCCCGTTACGATTGATCCGCGCCTAAGTGTGATCTCGGTCGGGCTGTCCAACTTCGCCATCACCATTTCGATCAAGCTGTAATGGTTTTTCACTCGTTCGCCGTCGAATGACATGACGGTGTCCCCCGCACGAATTCCAGCTTCCTGCGCCGGAGAGCCGGGAGCAACTCCACTGATGACCACGTTGCCGACAGCGGTGTCCTGGGGCAGCAAGAACAGAATCGTGAAGATGGCCAAGGGAGTTAGTATGTTCATGAACGAACCGGCAACAAGGACTATGGCGCGCTTCCACACGGCTTGGCGGGCGAAGCTGCGTTCTTCGGTCGGATCCTCTTCGCCAACCATTTTTACGAAGCCGCCCAGAGGAATCCAGTTGAGAGTGTAGGTCGTCTCTCCTCGTTGAATGCCGAATATCCTCGGCGGGAATCCGAATCCAAATTCGGTGACTTTGATGCCAAAATATTTCGCTGTTAAGAAATGTCCCGCTTCGTGGACAAAAATTAACAGTCCAAGAACCGGGAATATCAGTAACCAGAGTGGCAGGCCGAACAATATTATCCCTGCACCAATTTCACCACCCTCGCGTTGGCGTTCTTGCCGGCGGCGATTATTTCATCGAGTTCAGGGGCTTCGGTGGATGTATGATCCTCCAAAGCCTCTTTAATAACTATACCAATTTCCAGAAAACCAATCTTCTCGTTCAGAAATAGGTCCACCGCCGCGTCATTAGCGCCGCTCAGAGCGGCGGGCCATGAACCGCCGCGTTTGGCGAAGCCGATTGCCATATCGAAGCAGGGATACCTCTCGTCTTCCCACGGCTCGAACGTCAGAGCGCCGGTCGCAATCGGGTCGAATTTTTTTATGGCTGGATTGTGAAGCCTCTCCGGGTAGAACATCGCGTACTGAATAGGCAAGTGCATGTCGGGCGGGCTGATCTGCGCTTTGACCGAGCCGTCGACAAACTCGACCATTGAATGTATTACGCTCTCAGGATGAATAACGATTTCGATGTCGTCCCACGGGACGCCGAACAACCAGTGGGCTTCGATAACTTCAAACGCCTTGTTCATCATGGTAGCTGAGTCGATGGTGATTTTCCGGCCCATCGCCCAGGTGGGATGCTTAAGGGCTTGCTGCGGTGTCACGTCGGCCATTTCGTTCAACGGGGCAGTTCTGAACGCTCCGCCGGACGCAGTAATTATCACTCTCGAGATGCTTTCATTTTCGCCGCGGATGCACTGCCAGATGGCGTTGGGCTCGCTGTCGAGCGGCAACAAAGGAACGCCGGCGTTCTTCGCACGAGCCGACACAAGCTCTCCAGCCATCACCACAGTCTCTTTATTAGCGAGGGCAATGTGCTTACCTGCGTCGATAGCGGTCAGGGTAGGGCTTAGCGCGACATCACCGACAGTCGCTGTGACCACCATGTCGACGTTCGGGTCTCCGACCATCGTGTCAAGGTCGCAATCCTGACATCCGTTAGATTTCAGGGAAGCCATTTCGGATTCGGTGCCGTTACAATGAATGTAATCAGGCTCAAATTCCTCAATCTGGCTCTGGAGCAATTTGAGGTTGCGATTGCAGGCCAAGCCTATGACATTGAAGTCGTTAGGGAATGCGCGAACGATATCCAGCGTTTGAGTTCCAACAGATCCCGTCGAACCCAACACTGCCAATCCTTTAGGTTTTTTGCTCATGATACGAAATGATACACCACGACCAGATTCCATACAACGGAATCTATTCGGTCGAGAACTCCACCATGACCTGGCACGAGCGAACTTGAGTCTTTTGTGCCGGCCTGCCGTTTCAACTGTGATTCTGCCAAATCGCCCAATTGGCCGGTTATTGCAAGCGCTGTTCCCAGGAGAACGGCTCCGACAATCGAGACATCCAACGCCAGCAGTTCGACTGCGACCAGGCACACAATAATCCCGACCGCCAGTCCACCGACTGCGCCCTCCCAGGTTTTTCCAGGGCTGATGCTCGGCGCAAGTTTCCGACTGCCAAACGCTCTTCCGAGTATTAGGGCTCCTGTGTCTGTCGAGAATGTGACACACAGCACCACGATGATCCAAGCCATTCCATCCTCGAGGCCTCGAATCATCGTGCCGTGGGCCATAGTGCCGCCAACAAATCCGACGACCGCCAGGGTCGAAACAACCCTCAATCGGAGCAAACCAGCCGGAACCGCAATCAGCAAGTAGGCGGCTGAAACCAGCGCGTATCCGGTGGCTGAGAATCCAATGATTCTGCCGAAGTCGCCCTCCGGTTCGTAGAAAATGGCAGACAAGATGAGGGCTGTTGTTGCGAGCGCTGAGAACGCGACACTGACGCGGTCGCCCCAACTGGACGCCATTCGGGACAACTCGAATGCCGCGAAAGCCGCAATTGCGGCCACCAAACCGATGAATAGAATGCCTCCAGTCCAAATAAAGAACAGGAGGATGGGTATGCCAACGGCGGCGGTTGCTAAGCGTTGGGCCAATATGATTACAACTTTACGTTTACATCGCCGCAGATAACACTGTTGCGGGATTGCGTCAGCAGTCAGTTATCCACGCGGCCAAATCGGCGGCTCCGCTGACGGTAGGCATCGAGGGCTTTGTGAATTTCGTCGGCATCGAAATCCGGCCAACATACGTCGGTGGCATAGTATTCAGCGTATGCAGCCTGCCAGATCAAAAAATTGCTGAGGCGCATCTCTCCGCCCGTTCGAATTATTAGGTCGGGATCGGGCACGCTGCTAGTGTAAAGATGGTCGGAGAACAACTGGTCGTCGATGGCTTCCACGTCTACGCCTTCGGCAACGATCCGCTTAACTGCGTCCACGATCTCGGCCCTGCCGCCATAGTTGAAAGCCACGCAAAGAGTTAACCTCGTGTTATCGCGAGTCAATTCGATACTGCGCACAATTGCCTGGCGAAGATGGTCATTGAGCTGTTCGAGGTTGCCCAGATGTTGGATCTTCACGCCTTGAGCATGAAGATTATCCACTTCTTTAGCGATTGCTTCTTGCAAAATTGAAATTAGCGCGGAGACTTCGTCCGAAGGCCGTCCCCAATTCTCTGTCGAGAAAGCGAACAGCGTCAGGCATTCCACGCCTGAGCGAACAAATTCTTCGATGACTCGTCGGACGTTCTCAGTGCCCGCCCGGTGCCCTTCTGTGCGCGTCTTTCCCTGCCGCGTGGCCCATCTGCCGTTGCCGTCCATGATGATCGCAACATGGCGCGGTGTCGACGTTTCAGGTCTTGGATCGCCGGTGACCTCGTTGGCCTCGGTTAATTCTGCCGATGAAGAGTCTCGGTGGATCACACTTCCATGACCTCAGTCTCTTTCGTCTTTTTGAGTTCTCCCATCTGCTCAATGTAAAGGTCAGTCAATTGTTGAAGCTCAGTTTGCGCTCGACGAGACTCATCTTGGGAGATTTCCTTGTCTCGTTCCATTGACCTGAACGTTTCGAGGCTATCTCGACGAATATTCCGCACCGAGACGTTGCTATCCTCGACCTTTCGACCCACGAGGCGAACGAGATCACGTCGCCGTTCCTCTGTGAGCATGGGTACATTGATCCTGATGGCGTTGCCATCGTTGTTGGGCATTAGGCCGAGGTCGGAGGTCATTATGGATTTCTCCACCTCTTTCATCGACGCCTTGTCCCAAGGTTGGATCATCAACGACCGGGCTTCGGGTATGGAGATGGTGGCGAGTTGGTTGAGTGGCGTCGGGACTCCGTAGTAATCGACCATCAAAGACTCCACCAACGCCGGAGAAGCCCTGCCTGTGCGGATGATCGCCAACTCCCGAGTCAAGGCATCAACGGACTTGCCCATCCTATCGTCAGTCTCTTTTATCACTTCCCCGATGGTTGGCATGATTAATGCTCCCTGCGCTTAGTGAAACTCCCGGAGCGCTCATTGTAATCCAGAGCGCAGCGAAATTCGAGGGGTGAAGCTGGGCAAATTTCAACTGATGTCAACGAGCGACTAACCCTAAGCAGGCAGTTTAGATGCGACGACAGAGCCGAGGTTTTCTCCGTTCACCGCACGAAGCAGATTGCCAGACTCCAACAGATCAAACACGACGATCTTCACATCATTGTCCATGCACATGGTCAACGCAGTGATGTCCATGATGCCGAGCCGCTGCTCGATCGCTTCCATATAGGTCACAAATTGGAGTTTTTTGGCGTTCGGGTTGATCTGGGGATCGTCGTCGTAAATACCGTCAACGTTGTTCTTCGCCATCAGCAGCACGTTTGCGTCGATCTCGATTGCGCGAAGAGCGGCAGCGGTGTCGGTGGTGACGTATGGGTTTCCGGTGCCTGCGGCAAATAGAACCACGCGACCTTTTTCCAGATGGCGGATGGCCCTGCGGCGGATGTACGGTTCGCAAATCTGTGAGACGTTGATGGCGCTCTGAGTGCGGGTATTTATTCCGTACCCTCGTTCGAGAGCATCCTGGAGCGCAAGCGCGCTCATGATGGTGGCGAGCATTCCTGAGTAATCGGCCGTCGCGCGATCCATCCCGTCCCTCTGTGCCTCGGCGCCTCGCCAGAAGTTGCCCCCACCTACCACTATTCCCAGCTCGACGCCCATTTCAATCACTGATTGAATCTCAGCGGCCATGTATCCAACGGCCTCGGGGTCAATGCCAAATTCGCGATCGCCTTTCAGCGACTCGCCGCTCAGTTTGAGTAGCACGCGTCCATAGGTCAATTGTATCGATGTTTCCTATTTATTCACCGAGGGCAAATCGGGAGAATCGTCGAACTTTGATATTTTCCCCGATCTTCGCGACCACTTCATTGACCAAATCTTGCACGGTCTTGGACGGGTCTTTAATGAAGGCTTGCTGTAGAAGGCAGACTTGCTCTGGATTCTCGTCTGCTCCATCGGGGATGTCGGCAGCGTCCACATACTTGGGATCCATCGCCGCCACTTGCATGGCTATGTCATGAGCCAGCTCCTTAAAATCGTCAGTGCGGGCGACGAAATCGGTTTCGCAGTTCGCCTCGACGATCGCGCCTATTCGCCCGCCGCTGTGGATGTATGACTCCACAAGGCCCTCGTTTGTGGCCCGAGCGGACCTTTTCATTGCCGTAGCCATTCCTTTTTCCCTCAGAATCTCTTCGGCTTTGGCGATGTCACCATTGGACGCTTGAAGCGCATTCTTGCTATCCATGATTCCGGCGCCTGTGAGCCCCCGTAACTCCTTGATGGACTCTACGCTGATCTGCATTCTTGTCTGCTGCCTTTTTATTTACTAGTGTTTGTAGATTTATCCGGTGGCCGGCGGAGTTTCCTCGGTCGGCACAGGAGGAGGGGCAACCGGGGGCGGCGCAACCGGTGGTGGGGCTGAGGGCGGAGTCACCGCGGGAAGCGCATCGACCGCTGCAGGCGCTGCTGGCGGCTGAGCCACCTGTGGAATCACTGACGCAGCTGGCTCGGCCTGATCCGGCGCCGGCGGGGTTGAAGGGGCAACGACTGGCGTCGAATCGGCCGCCGCGGCTTCCGACTGGGTAGGCGCTCCGGGCGCAACAGCCGATGGAGCAACTATAATTTCGGGCTCCTGGATAGTGTCCTCGATGGGTATCTCAACCTCTTCTGTTTCGAGAGCTATTCGCTGGTTCTGTCCCTCAATGATTGCGGAAGCCATTTTGTTCGTGATCAGTCTGATTGACCGAATCGCGTCATCATTGCCTGGAATAGGATAATCGATGAGGTCCGGGTCACAATCGGAGTCCACCAGCGCAATGATGGGGATTCCAACCTTCCGTGCTTCGGCGACTGCGATATGTTCTTTGCCGATGTCGACAATGAACAGCAACCCGGGCATCTCTGTCATCTCTTTGATTCCACTGAGGTGACGGTTCAGTCGTTCAATTCGAGCCTGAAGTTTCAGCGATTCTCTTTTTGTGACTCTAGCGAAATCGCCTTTGGCCTTGCGAGTCTCCAATTCAACCAGATAATCGATTCGTGACTGTATGGTTTTAAAATTGGTGAGCGTGCCGCCGAGCCAACGGGTTGTTACATAGAATGAGCCGCTACGCTCGGCCTCAGACGTTATGGTATCGTGGGCTTGTTTCTTGGTTCCCACCAGCAGAACTTTCGCTCCCTGTGCCACAGTTTCAGTCATAAATCTAGCGGCATCTTCGACCATTCGTAGAGTTTTTTGAAGATCGATGATGTGGATTCCGTTTCGATGGGCGAAGATGTATTGTTTCATCTTTGGGTTCCATCGACGTTTTTGGTGACCGAAGTGAACTCCAGCCTCCAGCAGGGATTTCATTGTGATTGGTCCCTCCGGGATCAGGAACGACTGCGGCGACGGCCGCTGCTCCACTGGCGGGTCTTCAGGGGTTGTGGGTGCCGGAGTTGCCATTTCGACCATAAATCATGCCATCCTAAAAAGCTGAATATCCACCATCAAAGTTGCAAGAGGAAACATTGGACACGGGTATTGTGCCGGTGGAATTATAGCATAGCGTTTTTGGCACGGGCAAATTAACGGCCAGTCACGAGTCGCACGCCGTTCAATCGGCATTGTTCGTCAATGGTCGAGTGGTGACTTTGAGGCAAATTGACACCTCAACAGATGTGGCATCAACCTCTAAATCATTGGTCGCCGAGCATACTCGTACGGACCTGGTTCCACTTCAGAGCGTCAGAGATGGCTTGCTCGATGGTTAGTTCAGCCTTCCAACCGATGAGCCTCATCGCGACGTCAGCGTTGGCATAAACCCCGGCGACATCCCCAGGGCGGGGAGGCGCTTCCTGCTTTGGAATCGTGCGCCCGATTTCCTTCTCGAACGCAGCCACAAGCTCATTGACGGTAACGCCGCGACCGGTCCCCAAATTGATGACCAGGTGGGAGTCGCCTGTGCTGGCCGTGTCGAAAGCTTCGTCGAATCTTTCGACGGCGCTAACGTGGGCGGATGCAAGGTCCCAGACGTGGATGTAGTCGCGAATGCCAGTTCCGTCTCTGGTGGGCCACTCGGCGCCAGTGATGCGAAACACAGGTTCCCGGCCCGAAGCAACCTCTACAAGTTTTCCCAGCACATGGCTGATATCGGCAGCATGAGGCCCAGAGCGCATTGCCGGATCGGCGCCGATGGGATTGAAGTACCTCAGCGAAATGCCTTGCAATTCCGTGGCGCTGCACATGTCGCTCAGAACAGATTCTCCCATGACTTTGCTTCTGGCGTAAGGAGAAGATGGCCCCAGCGATGAATCCTCTCGAACCATGAAATCTTGGATATTACCGTACACCGCCGCCGATGAGCTGAACACAACACGTCTGCATCCGTTGGTCTCGAGGTTCCGGAACAACTCCAGTGATTTCGAGACGTTGTTGACGTAATATTCATACGGTTGCGCCACAGAATCAGGCACTACGATTAGCGCGGCGCAGTGTATCGCGCATTCAATGGTGGGATGCTCATCAAAAATGCGTGATGTCAGATCACTGTCGCCAATGTCTCCTTCATAAAGCGTTCGGTTTCGAGAAAATTCCCGGCGGCCTGTCACGAACGAATCCAGAACCACCGGACTGTGTCCGCGGTCTTCCAATGCCGAGCATACAGTGCTGCCGATATAACCTGCGCCGCCAGTGACTAGGATTTTCATGATGGTGGATTAAGCCTTCGTCAACGTTATTTATCCGAACTCGACAGAAAAATCTGAGAATCTAAGACGTAGTATCCGTTTACAATTCTAACACCTCGTTCACTTTTATCGCTGCATGGCTGAAACGTAGAGCAAAGCGTAGATATGCCTTCAGTGGACCAACCGGTGGTTTGACACTTCCTCCAATTTTATTCTTAAAAATTCGGTTTCACGAACATTCTCTGACAGCGAAATCGCCTGGTGATACGGTGCTTCAGCGTTATGGGAGTCACCCATTCGACGGAGCAAATCGGCCTTTGTGGCGTGGAAAAGGTGATCCGCGTCTAACTCATTTTTCTTGCCGAGATTCTCGACTAACTGAAGGCCGATTTTCGGACCTTCGTGCATCGCGACGGGACAGCGTGGTTGAGCTCTATAATTGGCGATGGCGTGAATTTGTTCAGGGTTCGATTAAAGCGCGGCAATCTGGCGCCGGTCCGTCAATTCGGCTCTTTTCGCCTCTGCATGACAGGCTGCAATAGCGGCCTGGATTTGGTAAGGTCCCGGATTTCGAAGGCTCAAAGCTTGTTCAATGAGAGCAAGGCCTTCGTCAATCTCAGTCTGGTCCCATAAGCTCCGATCCTGACTTTCCAAAAGAATCAGGTCCCCATTGTCGTCGGTCCGGGTGTTCCGGCATGAATCGTGAAGCAACATCGGAGCGAGCAAACCAATCACTTCTGGTTCGCCAGGTATCAATTCGTGCAGCGCTCTTGCGAGACGAATGGCTTCGACATACAGCGGGCGACGGAACAGGGTGTCGCCCGCAGTCGCGCTATATCCCTCATCGAATATTAAATAAATGCCCCCTAAATCAGCACTTAAGCGTTCAGGAAGCATGTCGTCAGAAGGCACTTTGTATGGTATGCCCGCGTCCTGAATTTTGCGTTTGGCCCGAACCAACCTCTGGCCAGCGTGCTTTCCGGGATCAAGAATATTTCAAGCGATTTCAGGAGTTGTTAGACTCCACAATGTCCTGAGAGTGAGCGAGATCTGAGCTTCCGAACTCAGTGCTGCGTGACAACAGGTGAAAATCAACCTGAGCCGGTCATCTCCCACGGCAGTTTCGTCAAGATCAGGAATCTTATCGAAGTCGTCATTATCGCGGATCAATGGGCCGCCTTGCCTGACAGAAATTTCGCGTCGGTAGCGCGGCATTCGATTGCTTCACGCGAATGGTTCACAAATTCTACTCGTCGTGGTAGTCTTCATCCCACCGACGATTGGACACCTGGAGATTCGATTTGACCAACGAAAAACCCAAGAAGGATGAGTGGGCAGAACCGTCCGAGCCTCCCAAATGTCTGTGGATGTCTGGTGAGATGGTTGACTGGGAAAATGCGACTGTCCACGCCTCCATGCTGGGATGGTCTTCGATCTCTATGGTGTTTGAGGGCATTCGCGGCTATTGGAACTCCGACCAGGAGCAATTGAACATATTTCGCCTCGACTCCCATCTTGAGAGATTGATGCGCTCCATGAAGGTTATGCGTATGACCTCGCCGTGGTCTGTGGAGGAACTTACTTCTGCGGTTATCGACATCGCTCAGACGAACGAGTTCCGAGGAGACTGTTACATCCAGCCTCTGGCATATTTTGGAGAGGGCACGCCCGGATACCTTTCTGCCGGAGGGCGGCCCGGAGAGGTCGCCATATTCTCTAGAAAGTCGACCTCCATTTTGGGAGCAGGGGAAACGATTACTTGCGGCGTTAGTTCATGGAGCCGAATTTCTGACAATGTGATGCCGCCAAGAGTAAAGGCCATCGCGAATTACCAGAACAGCCGGTACGTCGCGGATGAAATGAGCCTCAACGGCTACGATTTCGGCATTATCTTAAACCAACAGGGCAAAGTGTCTGAAGTGTCATACGCCTGCCTGTTCATTATCAGGGACGGCGTCGCCATCACGCCTCCAGTCAGCGCCGGAATTCTCGAAAGCATAACCCGCGAGGTTGCGATCGACCTGCTCAGGGACGATCTCGGCATTCCTGTTTTGGAACGTGACGTTGACCGGACCGAACTCTACATCGCCGACGAAGCATTCATCTGCGGAACCGGAGCCGAGATTCAGGCGATACGCGACATCGACCACTTCAAGATTGGGAACGGCGGAATTGGCCCAGTGGTCGCCAAAGTTGAGCAGTTGTACCACGATGTGGTAAGGGGTCGTGGTCCAAAACATGAAGCGTGGCTAACGGGCGTGTTCTGAATTATCCGCAGTTCGATTCATATATTGAGAAGGAGAAAACGAAATGATACACGAGATTCGCACCTACGACCTCAAACCCAGGTCTGTTCCCGAGTTTGAGAAACGAGCCGGCGAAATGATTGAAGGTCGAGTGAAATATTCACCGCTAGGCGGTTTTTGGTCGACCGAAGTCGGTCCGTTGAACCAGGTAGTCCACATCTGGCCCTATGAAGACCTGAACGCAAGGACAGACATACGAGGAAAAGCGGTGGCCGCTGGCGCATGGCCCCCAAACACCTCTGAGTTCATCGTGAACATGCAGTCTGATATTTACTTGCCTGCGCCGTTCATGACTCCTCTTGGCGACCGCGAAATTGGCCCCCTATACGAGATGCGGATATACACATACGCTCCCGGCGACATCCCAAAGGTCATTGAAGCCTGGGGCGGAGCGATTGAGGAAAGGCAAAAGTATTCTCCGTTGGCGGGAGCATGGTATACGGAGATTGGCGGACTGAACAAATGGGTGCATCTCTGGGCTTACAAAGACTTCGCAGAGCGAACGAAAGTCCGTGCTGAAACGCGCGAGAAGGGCGTTTGGCCGCCTCCCTCGGGAGTGTCACCTGTCAAACAGGAAAACAAGATTCTCACACCAATGAGTTTCTCCCCCATGCAGTAGCGAAGCAGTAGCGAATCTGGGCAAATAGCCCGAGAGCGCCGATACACAACCAGGAATAGGAGGTCATATTCAGGTGGCAACAGCAAAACTAACCGGAGAACAGATAGAAGATATCAAGCAAATGGCCGCAGACCATTTCTGGCCCCACGCCCGACCTGCGGGAGATATGTCAGACGAGACAGGCCTGAAAGTCGTCACGGACGCTCAGGGCGTCTGGGTCACCGATGCCAGCGGCAAGCGTTATATCGACACGATGTCAAGCTTGTGGCTCGTGAACATCGGCCACGGGCGCAAAGAGATTGCCGACGCTGTCCACGCCCAGATGACAGACATATCGTTCTCGCCGTCTGGCACGGTCGCCCCTGCGACCGCGCAGCTTGCGGCACGGGTAGCGGAGATGTCTCCGGACCCGGATTCCAGGGTCTATTTCGTCAGCGGCGGGTCAGAAGCAGTCGAGACCGCGCTCAAGATGGCGAAGAACTTCCACAGCAACAACGGAGAGGCGACGCGTTGGAAGGTGCTCAGCAGGCGGGGCTCATATCACGGCGCCACGTTCGCCTGCTCGTCGTTGGGCGGTGGAGGCATAAGCGCCCCCACGGCGTTCGGCCCGATGATGCCCGGCAATATTCATGTCTCCCAACCCAATGAGTATCGTTGCCAGCACTGCGCCAACAGTGGCGGCTGCAACCTCGAGTGCGCCCGTGATGTTGACCGCGCAATCGAACACGAAAACCCCAAAACCGTGGCTGCGTTCATTGGCGAGCCGATCTCGGCGGCGGCGGGGATTCATGTGCCGCATCCAGACTATTGGCCGACCATCCGCGAAATATGTGACAAATATGGCGTCATCATGATCTGCGACGAGGTTATTAACGGCTTCGGCAGAACCGGCAAGATGTTCGCCACCGAACACTGGGGCGTTAAGCCGGATATATTCACAGTCGCGAAAGCGCTGACCAGCGGTTATCTGCCAATCGGAGCGGCAATCGCCAGCAAAAAGGTCTCCGAGGCGTTCATGGGTGCGGACGACAAAGCGTTCCGCCACCTGTTCACCTTCGGCGGCAACCCGGCGTCAGCCGCCGCAGGCATGGCTAACCTCGACATCATGGAAGACGAGGGAATGGTCCAAAACTCGGCAGAGATGGGAGACTATCTCTACGAGCAGTTGCAGACCCTCTACGAGCATCGTATCGTCGGTGACGTTCGAGGCGGCATGGGCCTGCTCTGCGCGGTCGAACTGGTCAAGGACCGAGAGACTCGCGAACGGTTCCCCGCTGACGCCGAGCTCGGCAAAAAGATCAATCCTCTGATGGACAAGTATGGCCTGATGGGCAGGGCAGGGGACGTGATCTCACTGGCCCCGCCGTTGTGCATCACCAGGGATGAGGTCGACCATCTGGTCAAGAGCCTCGACGGCATCATCACGGAGTTGGAGACGAAGCTCTAGGCTCTGAATCAGGGAAGGTCAGAATTGAACAGGGGCGGCAAATGCCGCCCCTGTTCAATTCTACTTATTTGCCGAACGCTCAGATTATGTGTCGGGCCACGGGTCCAACGTCAACCAAAGCTCGACGTTTTGGCTATCGCGATAGACGGAAAGTTTAACTTCGTCTCCTGGACTTTTAGAGTTAAGATAGCTGACCATGTCGTCGATTGATCCGATGATCCTGCCGTCGATGGCGGTGATGATGTCGCCTTTTTCATCTCCAGGAAACGAGAAGAACGGGTCAAGCCCAGCTCTGGATGCCGGACTGAGCTTGCTGACTCTTGACACATACACGCCTTTGGGGAACCCAAGAGTCTCTGTCATCTCTTTGCTGACCGGCTGGCCCGCTATACCAATCCACGGTCTCCTGACCTCCGCTGATATTTTCAGTTGGGGAAGCAGGCTAATCACGGTGTTGCTAGGCACAGCAAATCCAATCCGAAACTCTCCGATTTGGTTGCCTAGATCCCCGGTCCGCACCGACGAATTGATTCCAATTACTTCGCCGTCAGCATTCAGGAGTGGCCCTCCAGAGTTTCCAGGATTGAGCGGCGCATCGGTTTGAATCATATCTGGAATAGGCCGTTGAAGGACGCTGCTCAAGCCTCTCCCTGTGCCGCTCACAACGCCAACGCCCATGGAGTTGAATTGCCGAAACGGACTGCCGATTGCGACTGCCAGTTGGCCGGGACGAACTTTCGATGAATCCGCCAGCGTCAGCGGCTCGATGCCTCGGATTTCGTCGGGATCAACCTTTATGATGGCCAGGTCGTCCGCGGGACTGGTTCCAAGTTTCACTGCGTCGATCTCGCGACCATCAGACAATTGAACCGTGATGTCATCGGCAGTGTCGACGACATGGTGATTCGTGACGATGTGTCCATCGGTGTCGATGAGGAACCCCGAACCCGTCCCAGAACCGGGCAAGCGGATCCTTCCGAAACTTCGCGAAATGTGAATCTCGACCACGGCGGGGCTGGCCTCATCGAATAACTGTGTCACTAGCGACTGGTCATAAAGAACCGGACCCAACTCATTAGACCAACCCAACGGCGATGCGAACACAAGGCCAACGACGAATCCGAGAGCTATCCCGATTGTGAGCATGCCGATCAGTGCATTTTTCGATACTGAGCTTTTTCTTTCGGATGTATTGGCGGCGGTCTGGAAGTCTCGATACTCCATGCGGCGCTCCAACAACCGACCCGCTGGGGTCGGCGAATTTTTTTATTACACGTAGAAGACGCCTGAACGTTTCAGGCTGTTCGTGTGGATTATAACGTCTCGATGCACCATAACGTTACATTGGACGAGTAATACTGGTTTTCAATCGCCCCTGCGACCAGCGCATCTAATCTCGCAAGCCCCGGAAAACGGCTCGAATCTCAGGCCGAGATACCAACAGGAGAGGTTATGTTCAGTTTTATGAAGAGTCTGGCGCTCATTGGCGCAGCTGCGTTGACATTCGTCCCTTTAGCTTGTCAGGCCCGCGAAACGCAAGAGACTCCAGCCTCCGGCGCCGCGCCGCAGGTTCCGGCGATGCGGCGGCACCGCCAACGCCAAACCCGCCGACGCCAGTTCCATCAACTCCGGTTCCAGCACAATCTGGGCCCGTGACGCCAACGCAGACTGTGGAAGAGAAACTAAAGTTGCAGCCGAGCGTAACCGAACTTGTGTCGCCGACGCCCGACCCTCTGAACACTCCAATCCCAACCCCTGATCCAAGGAGCGCACCGATGAGGTTGACATTTGGTTGGGATCCAACCGATTTCGCCAAGCATTCTGTGCCGTTCTCTGAAATACGATCCGGCAGTCCACCCCGCGATGGCATTCCGCTCATCGACGTTCCAATATTCCTACCTGTCGGCGACACTCCTGATTACCTGAACGACAAATAACCGGTGGTGACACTGGAGATCAACGGCGACTCACAAGCGTATCCCGTTGCAATCCTGATGTGGCACGAGATCGTCAACGAGAGGTTGGAGGCGTGCCGGTGACAGTCACATTCTAACCGCTTTGCAACATTGCAACCGTATTTGACCGGAGAATCGGCGACGTTGTGTACGATTTAGGAACATCTGGCAATCTTCGGAAGTCCGATCTCGTGATCTGGGACCGTCAAACGGAGTCATGGTGGCAACAGATCACCGGCGAGGCCATTGTCGGTGAGTTGACAGGCATGAAATTGACCACAATTCCAGCGCCGATGGTATCTTGGTCAGATTTTAAGGAAGCCACTCCAGACAGTCTGTTACTTTCCAGAGACACCGGATTCGGGCGGAATTATAATAGCGCACCCTACGGCGGTTACGATGACCTGGACAACAGGCCATTCCTGTTCTCAGGCCAGATCGACAGCAAGCTGCCAGCTATGGACCGAGTAGTCGGCATGGATTGGTAAGTTCCGGGGTGGCCTATCCCATCTCGCCGTTCGAGTCTGTCCCGATTGTCAACGACACGGTGGGGCGGCCAGGACATTGTAATATTCCTTACGCCGGATACGGATTCAGAATTTAACGCATTCAATTCCACCGAAGCCGGGGCCATTGGCTCGACCGCCGTGTACGATCCGAATTTGAATGACCAGAAACTGACATTCAAGATCGAGTCTGGAAACATAGTGGACGAACAGACTGGCTCCATATGGAATATGTTCCGCGAGGCAGCCACGGGCGAATTGGAAGGTGATCGGTTAGCAGCAGTCGTTCACGCAAACCACTTCTGGTTTGCATGGTCGACATTCTTTCCAGATTCAGAGTTGCGAACGGCAGATTTCTTCGGCTCCTGAAGCGCAAGTTAAACTGATGAACACAGGGTTGGATGTGAAAATCATCCAATCTAGTTTGCGTATCTTAACCTCCGAGGCTGTCCAGGGTGTCGTCGAAAGACCGGCGTATGGCCGTGAATATCGGTATATCCCGCAGTGTGTACAAGCTCGTTTCAGTCGCTCGGAGGTCCATCACAAGATCGACGAAATCCGACGGACTATCGGTTTCGAACGCGACCACGAACTCCTGGTCATCCAAGCCAAATGAGTACGTGGTGTTGATTTTGACAGACGGATACTTGTGTCCTGTATTGATGTGGGTCATCATCATCCGTTGGCGTTCCTCAGAGGGCAGAACGTACCACTCCCGGGTCTTGAGAAATGGATAGACCACAAAGTATTTTGCTTCCCCAGGCCTGATGCGGACGCTGGTCCCTTCCTGGCCCTCGTGCCGATGTTCGCCGACGTACTGGGACCGGCGAGTCATTGCCAGATACGAGTATGGCTGTTGAAGGTATCTTCCCATCTGGGTCTTATATACACTGGTCATCATATCCTGAAGTTCTTCCAGAGTGTCGCACGCCTGCCATAGAAGGAAGTCGGCGTCGCCCCGAATCCCCACCATGCTGAAACTTCTGATGAACATATGCGTCGAGCACTCATCGACTACCGCCGATAGCTCTCTTTTGCCGTCGGTGCGTTCCTGCTCTGAGAGAAATCGCCACTCTGGGGCGACTTTGAAAAAATTGAATTTGACAAACTGCCTGCGGTCGGACTCGGCCATCCATACACCTCCTAAGGTAACGGTGGATATTATAGAGGATTTCGGACCCGCAATCCGAATTGACCGGTGTGGGCGTACTCGCTATGATGTAAGGGGAAAATAAACCAGTTTCCAAGGAGCGGAATATGGGGTTCGTGCGCGGAATCGGCCCAATGGAACTCATCATTATCCTAGTCATTGTGATGATCATTTTTGGGGTCGGCAGGCTAACTGAAATCGGCAGCGTTCTCGGGCGCTCGATCAGGGAATTCCGAAACTCGGTGCAAGGCGACGACTCGACAGCCTCCGAAAATGAGTCAGAGGACGGTTCCTCCCAGCAGAAGGTCGGCCCAGGAAACCAGCAGTAGAATCGACGCGCCATTAGGCGCTGAAGTTGGAACCAAATGAAGAGACGCGGGTATTTCGCGTCTCTTTTTTTTAGCTCTCGGTATCCAAGTTCATGTCTGGCGCCGGGCGGCCTCGATATGCCAGTTTCGCCAGCCAGATGCCAAGCTCGTAGAGAATTATTATCGGCGCGGCCACAAATGTCTGGTTTATGGGGTCAAATGTCGGCGTGATGATCGCTCCGAGGATGAATGCCGCCACAACGGCCCAACGCCTCTGACGAGCGAGGAATCTGGGTGTCACCACGCCAATTTTCGCCAGAAAGAATATCACAACCGGCGTCTCAAATATGACGCCCATCCAAAACAACAACGACAGCATCAGGTTTACATAGTTGCCGATTCGGATGTAAGGAGTGGCAACGTCGCTGCCAAATGTGAGTAGGAACGTGACCATCGGCGGGAAAAGGATTCGGTAACCGAAAGCTGCGCCGATGACGAACACGATCAGGCTGATAGGGAGCATCGCGTACAAATATTTTCGTTCTTTGGGGTTGAGTCCAGGCGCGACGAACATCACGAATTGGTACAGAACGAAGGGCAGGGAGGCGAAAAGACCGACGAGCAAGGACGCTTTGGCGGCGATTCCCAGAAATTCGGTGAGATCAGTGTAGATTGGTTTTCCGTTGGGAATGTCCACGAAACCCTCAGCGGGTCCCATCAAAAGTATGAGAATATGCTCATGGAAAATGAACGCGATTACCGTCGTCACAAACACAGAACCGGCGGCCCACGTCATGCGCCTTCTCAGTTCCAGCAGGTGATCTCGAATCGGGAGCGATTGACGGTTCATGTCTTCGGTGGCTCTTCCGGAGGCTTGCTTGGTATGGGTGGAGAGGTCCGCGCCGGTTGGTGCGACACAGGTCCTTCGGACACTTCTTGGCTTGCGCCTGCGCCTTCTTTTGGCGTGTGAGATTGAGTCGGTCTCGTGGCTCCCTGCGTTGGCCCTGGCGCCTCATCGTTGTAGATGATCTTGATATCGTCGTCTTCAATCACTACTTGAGGCAACTCGGAGGCCAGTTTTCGCCCCTCACGAACCAACTTGCCCAACATCCTTGCGGCATCAACCATGCGCTCGGGCCCCAGGAATATGAAGGCCAGGACCAGAATGAGCAATATTTCCATAGTCCCCATACCGAGGAAACTCATATCTAGGCCTCCCTACAACCCAACTCGCACCCATCGCATCGATCAAAGTACGGCACGCGCAATCTGGGGTGAAGCTTCAAAACCGTGCCAACCTTCTCCATCAGACTAACTACGGTGCACAAAGGCAATCCAACTACGTTAAGATAACACCCATCCATTTTTGTGACCGGATTGAAGGGCATGTCTTGCACGCCGTATGCTCCAGCCCGATCCATCGGAGTCCCAGAATCTAAGTACAATTCCATCTCCGATTCTGAAAAATCCCTGACATGGACCGACGTTGCCCTGGATGCGGTTACGAAGTTAGCGCCCATGATGCCGCGAACCGTCACGCCTGTTACTACGCTGTGGACCCGACCTTGGAGTTTTTGAAGCATATGCTTGGCTTCAGGTCTCGTTGCGGGCTTTCCCATGACTTCGCCATCCAGAACAACGGTTGTGTCGGCGGCGAGTATTGTTCCAACGATGCCATTAACCATCGAAGCTTCGGCTTTCTCTCTCGACAGTCTGGACACGTACTCTTCCGGGGATTCTCCGGCGTTACGCGGTCCTTCTTCGATGTCCGGGCTCAACACTTCTACAAGGTTTTCGACGCCCTGCATGATCTCTCGACGCCTGGGCGACGATGAAGCCAGAAGTATCGTCGGTAGAGTTTTTCGCGGAGCGCTATTCATAAACTGGCCCGAGTCAAGGTCGCCACGCACTCGACATGGTACGTCTGAGGAAACATATCCACTGGCTCTACGGATTCAACTTTGTAGCCGCCTTCGGCAAGTATGTCCAGGTCTCGGGCCAACGATGGCGGGTCGCAGGACACGTAGGCAACACGCCGCGGCCCAAGTTCCAACAGGGCGTCCAACGTTCCGGGGTGGCATCCGACTCTCGGCGGATCCAGAATCACTGCGTCTGGCGTCGACTGAAGATTCGCTTCCTCTTCCAGCATTCCGAGGGCGTCCTCGGTTCGGGCTTCGATAAACACGATATTTTCAAGCCCCTTTGCATTTTCCCTGGCATCGGAAACTGCGGCGCTTGACTCCTCAATCGCTATAGCGCGAGCCACGTAAGGGGCGAGCAGGATGGCAAATACCCCAACGCCCGCGTATGCGTCCACAACAGTCTCGTTGCCGCTCAATTCAAGTCTTTCTTTGACTAGGTTCACCAAGTTTTCTGCCTGAGCGGTGTTGACTTGAAAAAACGAGGGAGACGCGACCTTGAAGTCTCGGCCAAGCAGGTTTTCGTGATAGTGCTTCTGTCCAGAGGCAAGGGCGATGTCTGAGTTTTGGAACGTGGGTTGAATCAATCTGTCGCCCGTGTTGGTCCCAACCCGCACCGACAGGTTGGACGTTTCTCCCGCTTTGTCCTGCAATTCGGTGATAGCTTCGTTTATTTTTGCTCCCATCAACATACATTCATCGACACGAGCGAAATGCCGAGTTATTCGATTCGAGAACCCCAGCTGGCCTCCAAATCTCACCGTGAATCTCGCGTGATTTCGGTAATTGAATCGCTCAGGCGCTGGCATCGTCGGAGACACGGTTACGTCAGCCAGACCCTGGAACTCTCGAAGTTGTGCGGCGACCGCCTCTTGCTTCAGCGCCAATTGATGTTCGTATGACACATGCTGCCACTGGCAGCCACTGCACGGCCCATAATACGGGCATGGTGTTGCAACTCGATGCTCTGATGGCCTCAGAACCGTCTCAACCATCGCAGATATTATCCGCTGTTTGCGTCGTCGGTACCGATAGATGCGAGCAACGACCCGCTCGCCTTCGATTCCACCGAACACGTTGATCGTCTGATCTTCAAAATCGGCGAGAGTGTCTCCGAGCGGCCCCATCTGGATCAAATCCAGTTCGACCAGCTCGATTTCTTGTTCGCTGGCGGTTTTTTGGACTGAAGATGTCATTTGCCGGTTAATCGCCTGCCTGGTCGGACAATTTTATTGGCAGGAAATCTGCTTGTCGTGTAACCTTGAATCTGGACACAACGGCCGCGTTCGCCAACAAATAACGCGGCTCCACTATAGCATAGCAACCAGCCATGAATTGATGTCCAGCCATGAGCATCTGATAATATGTCTCTACCATGAGGATAATGGAGGAAACATGGCCATTGAACGCAAGCTCCCCCCCTGGCTCAAGGTCCCAATGCCAGGCGGCCCAAAGTACATCGAACTCAAAGAAATACTTCGAGGAGAGCAACTGAACACGGTGTGCGAAGAGGCACATTGTCCGAATATCGGTGAATGCTGGGAGCGCGGCACCGCGACATTCATGATTCTGGGCGATATATGCACCAGAGCTTGCAGCTATTGCGCCGTTACCTCCGGGACTCCCGTGGGCCTTGACCTCCAGGAACCGCTCAGGCTGGCGGAGACCGTCAAGCGATTGGACCTGTCATACGCTGTCATTACATCTGTAGATAGAGACGATCTGCCCGACGGCGGCGCGTTCATATACGCTCAGTGCATCACCCAGATTCGCAAACGCAGCCCAGGCTCCAAGATCGAAGTGCTGATCCCTGATTTCCAGGGCGACCCATCGGCCCTCGCGAACGTGATGGAAGCCGGCCCTGACACGTTGAATCACAACATCGAAACGGTAAGAAGGGTGTTTCGGCGAGTGAGGCCAAAGGGTGACTATGATCTGTCGCTTAGGCTCTTGAAGCAAGCCAAACATCTGAACCCAAACGCGGTAACCAAATCCGGCATGATGGTCGGTCTCGGCGAGACATGGGACGAAATTCTTGAAACGATGCAGGACCTGCGAGACGCGGACTGCGAGCTTTTGACCATCGGCCAATATCTGCGGCCAACCCCAAAACACACGCCCTTGGTCAAGTGGTACACACCGGGGGAGTTCGACGAGTTGCGGTTGGAAGGGGAGTCGATGGGATTCTCGCATATCGCATCGGGGCCACTGGTGAGAAGCTCATATCATGCGGATGAACAACACTCGGCAGCAACTGCCCATATGGTCTTGGGCTAGGCGCGACCGTATGGGGAGATAGCAATGGCCCGGAAACACGAACGACCACTGACCCCATTCGAGGGCAGTGGTCGCAAATTGTGAATGTATCCGGGTTGGTTACGTTGGAATATTAGTCAGAAGACGGAAGCTTCCGCGGTTGCTGCACGCCCATTTCGGCGCCGTGGCACTGGATTGCGCCTGTGCCGGCTTTGGTGCATAGCACCATCGTGCCGCAGGTCTCACATTGATACCGTCTTCCAAGCTGGTTAGCCATCTATTCACGCTCCGTGGTTGTGTCGAAAAATCGTTGTGTTGCAGTAACTCGACGGGGGACGAACTAAGTCTTTTTGTTCATCGGCGTGCCGCAGCAGTTGATCCCGCCTTCTTCAGACCCTCGTGTCACCACGAATTCCGCGCCACAGTTCTCGCATGAATACCGCTTGCCAGTTTCGGTTGCCAAATGCCTTACCTCTTTTGATGGGTCTTCGAACATTGTTGGTAGGTTAACCAGATTATAGCTACGATGGCCGACAGCGTCAACGAGGTTCGTGAAGCGGTATTCCTGAGAACTTGTGCGCCTAACCAGAGGTTTCATGACGCCAGTCGGCGGGCTGATTCGATCACGCGCCTCGCCGAATCGTAATCTCTTCTCCCTCCTCGGAATATTGGAGGGACGAGATACACTGTCCGCACCCCCTGATCCATCAGATTCTGTATCAACTCCAGCGCGATTTCTTCGCCTGACCTCCCAGATTCTAATTCGGATCTGGTGCCTTGAGGCACGTTTCCGAAAATGATGCCATCCTCGGCAAGAATCTGAACTCCATAGAACACAGGTGGCGCATGTCCCTTGTCGAAATGTGATTCGAAGTCTGCACGGAACCGGGCAATCACGGATGGATCAAATTCTGCCTGCGCTAGGAAAAATTTGGCTCCTGTTTGGGCTTTTCGGACCGCCAACGGAATCTCGGAATCCGATGGCCTGCCCATATCAATCGTCGCTCCCACCGAGAAGTCGGTCGCGACCCGCAACTTCAGGCCCCGAAAATCCTTTCCCTGGTTCATGTCTCGCACGGATTCGATCAAAGAAGTGGGTTGAAAATCATAAACAGCTTTGAAACGCTCTCTGTCACGAATGCTTAATCCATCGCCTTCGACAATAACGATATTCTGAAGGCCCAACAGTTGGGCGCCTAGAAGCAGACTCTGGATTGCGACTTTATTCATGTCTCTGGTCGCAAGAGTGAACACAACATCTTGTTTTGTGTTTGCTTTGATCCAGGCTGCCGCCGCGACCGGATTGACCCGCACCGATTTGCCAGGATTGTATGCCACGGACACAATGTCAGGATTCAGACCGTCAAGGTCACCGATTAGGCTTGGTGTTCCTCCCCTTGGCGGAGAGAAATCGCAGATTATTTTGAGACTGGATGATCCATTATTAGCTAGGTCTGGAATTTTTGCCATCTGGTTCCAACTTCAAGGAAGGCGTATCGATGTGTTAGAGCAAACATTCAGCCAGGAAAACCACAGGGCCGGGATCCCATATGGAAACCCGGCCCTGAATTAAAGTCAGAAGGGGACTACTTCCAGCCCATCGAACCGTCTTTCTTGGGCAACAGCGAGACCCGGTGCCCGGATTCGCACTTGTACCTCTCCTCCCGCACCTCACGGCGCTTGCCTGAAAGGGACGACTGGTCCATTCGTTTTTCACAGAATGGGCATTTGACTCCGAACACGACCCTGTTGCGAAGCCTCTTAAGTTTCACGTAGGTCAGCGTTTCGGACAGGGATTTGGAGTCCCCAACATATCGCAGCACATACCGAGTGCCCGTGCTGAGGATGCTCTTGGGCCTGAGTCTGACGGGCGGTGTGTACGTGTAATCCACGTACCCGCAAAGCAGACACTCTAGTTCGTCATACGTGACAATCATCGTGGATTCGCATCTCACACAAATTCTTGAAGACGGGGCCGTGGTTGTTGTAATAGCCGGCGCGATTACCAAAGTTTCTACTCTCCCCCCCACTAATTGTGGGTCGACAAATCGAGCAATTCAGACGGCCTCTCGAAGGTTCCTCCGACCTGCGAGCCAGACGGTCGTGCAGGAGTCTGACATTGCGACCTCCCGGTCGCCATGCGCGAGCTTGCGTGACCGAAACTGAGATTTCAACGACGCTCATGATACGCTCCCTGTGCAAGTGGTCGCCAATTGTCGCTAAAAGCGATCATGTGCGACAAACGCAACTCATCCAAGGAGTGAAAATTCGCCGAAATCAAACCGAGTACGAATCTGGCAAATGCTCCGTGTTGGAGCAGGAAACTGCCTGTCTCGTACAAGGATTTGGGTCCACCGGTGGCTCCGAAATTTCGGATGTGCCAGTGGACAACCGTGCCGGGTGCCGTCACCCGGACATTGCAGCCAAGTCTAAGACATTATTTAGTAAAAGTATAAGACAATGCAAGGGTAAATTCACTGATTTTCTAGCGATTTTCCAGCGTGGTTTTCCCTTGTAGTGGGCGGCGCGGGTTTTCCCTTGCATTGGAGAATTTTGTGATTTCAGATTTCGTGGTTATATCACTCAAACTGCAACGTTGTTTGCGGGTTGTAAATATCACATGTAGGTTTCAAAGGGTTTAACTTGTTCTGTGCCTACGCGATCGCTGACGGTTCGATTGCTGAAATCTAAATCGGTAATGAGAAATTATGATTCGAATTCATACAGTTCGAGCAGCTCATGGTTGGTCGAACAAATCAAGTGATCACCATCTGGAAATCGTAAGGAATTGGACGCCGGTATCGTCACGGGAGCGTTATTTTTGTACCGGAACAGGTCGAATAATAGAAACGAAAATGACCGTGGGTCGGTCGGTCAGATTGGGGCGAAATGCTCCGCCCAATAACCTGGCCACTTGGCTGACACGAGCTTGGTAGGACCGCCTCGGCTAAATGCTTATTCCGCACAACGCAGACTTGATTCATGGGCGCTTGTGCAATAAATCACATGAAATTTGACGCCCATCTCCGGCCAATGCTATATTCCCAGCGGCTTAGGTCGAAAATCGACCGCGAATAATTCAGGAGAGAGCCGATGGCGTTAAACATTATCGTCTGCGCGAAACAGGTGGTTGACCCCGAAACTCCAGCTTCAGCCTTCCGAATTGACCCAGACACAAAACAAATCGTCCCCGCTCAGGGGATTCCACCTGTCGTCAATGGATTCGACGAAAACGCAGTGGAGGCGGCGCTCCAAATCAAAGAGGCGTCATCTGACGCCACAATAACCGTGCTTTCAGTGGGTTCGGGTTTCGTCATGGATGTCATGAAAAAACCGCTGTCAATGGGGGCGGACCAGCTGATACTTGTCGATGACCCGGCAGTCGGAAATCTTGACGCTTTTGGCACAGCCACCGCTTTGGCTGAGGCAATCAGGAAGATTGGCGAATACGACCTCATCCTGTGCGGACGCCAAGCGTCGGACTGGGATAATGCGATGGTCCCACTTGGAATCGCCGAGATTCTTGGCCTTCCATGCATCACCATCGCCCAAAAGATAGAAGTAAGTGACGACGGCGTGACCGTCCACAAAGCGCTTTCCGATGGATACGAGGTTGTGAAAGCCGGGCTTCCGGCAGTTGTGACGATCACCAACGAGTTGGGAGAGCCTCGGTATCCGACTCTTAGAGGCATCATGACGGCCAGCCGCAAGACGCCGACGGTCTGGGATGCGTCCGAGGTTGGATTGTCCCACGATCAATTATCTCACAAGCTCGACCTCACGGAATTGTACATCCCGGTGTCTGACACCGAGTGCGAGTTCATCGAAGGCGAAGACGATGCAGATTCAGGACGCCTGCTGGCGTTGAAATTGCGGGAAGCCCGGCTGATCTGAGTTCGTCTTGCAAAGATATGATTTCTAGTTCTTAACTAATTGGAGTCACCACCATGGCAGGAATATTGATTCTTGGGGAAATAGAAGGCGACGCGTTGGACTCGATAACCGGCGAGCTTGCGACGGTCGGTCAAGCTTTGGCCGCAACCAGCGGAGATGAAGTCGCGGTAGCGTTGCTCGGCGGGACGCCAGATAGCTTCGCAGGGGACGCCATCGCAGCGGGAGCGGACAAAGTGTACACGGTTGCCGATCCACTTCTGGCTGACGGTCAGATTGACGCATACCTTTCTGCATTCGAGCAAGCAGTCCAACATACATCACCGTCGATAGTGTTAATTGGTAAGACTGAACTGGGGCGCGACCTCGGCCCCAGACTGGCATTCCGAATGGGTGTTGGAGTTGCTCAGGATTGCGTCGAACTTTCGGTCGATGAGTCCACCGGTCGGGTGTCCGCCCTCCGACCCGTTTACGGCGGAAATGCGATGGCCAAGGTTACATTCCAAGGCGACGGCATCCAGATCGCAGTGGTTCGCCCAAAGACCACCGAGGCCCCGGAACCAGATACTAGCAGGACGGGCGAAACTCAGGCGCTGGGCGTGGAGCTTGAATCCAGTGTAATCAAGTCCAGGCGCGTCGATACCGTCACTCAGGCTTCCGAAGGTGTCAGGCTAGAAGACGCCACGATCGTCGTCAGCGGCGGCAGAGGATTGGGCGGAGAGGAACCATTTGAAACATTGGCAGGCCTCGCGTCAATGCTCGGTGGCGCTATGGGCGCATCCAGGGCAGCGTGCGACGCAGGATGGCTCGATCACAGCTACCAGGTGGGCCTGACTGGGAAAACGATAACACCTGATCTTTACATCACTGTTGCTATATCCGGCGCGAGCCAGCATATGGCCGGTTGCTCGGGCGCTAAACACGTTGTCGCCATCAACCGTGATCAAGACGCCAATATATTCAAATCGTGTTCCTATGGTGTCGTCGGCGATTGGAACAAAGTCCTGCCCGCGTTCATTGAGACGGTCAGTGAACTCATAAACTCGTAGGCATTCCGCCAAATTCACCACACATGGTTGAATTTGGCCTTATAATGTGAGTTGAATCGCTCAGTCCGTGTCGGAATTTAGAGGCCTTATTTGGGGGTGTGGCGTTATGGAAGGCAATTTCCTTTTCGAGATTGACGAAGTGCTTCGGAACGTTCAAGAAGCAGAGGTAATGTCGATTTTCTTTCCGTCGTTCCGCAGGGCGCTCATAATCGACACGCGCTCGAACACAGATGACGGCCCGATGGTGCGACTGATGCCTATGGCCAGTTCACCTCAAGACCGTGTGCGTTCCATCCGTAAACTGCGCCCAGGATTTCCGCGTCTCCAGAATCTCACGCTGATTCCATGGCAGCGCTATGTCGACAGCCTTGTCAACCTAGGAGTTTGGGAAAAGATAGTCAAAAGGATTGAAGAGTCTGGAGACCCGAAGGCGATTCAAGCCTGTGACGCGGCGTTGACTGAGTTGCGCCGATTGGAGCGGCAAGAGTTGGTTGCGGCAATCAGTGGCGATAATTACCAAACGATCTGGTCTGCAAGCAAATGACCAGAACCGGGAATTAAGCGTGTTCACCGTCACTGATAGCGCCAAAGAGGAATTGAAACGAATCGTCGAGTCACGGAGCATCGAGGCGGGCAGGTGCCTACGGCTCGCGGTCCAGCCGACTTGGCCCGGCCCGGGCGATTTCGGCATCGTGATTGATCACGAGAAAGCCGAAGACCACGCCGTCGCGCTCAGAGGCACGAAGATACTATTGCTTCAGGAACAGATGTTGCCGCAACTCGATGAGTCTATCCTGGACTACAAAGACACGCCCGAAGGCGCTCGATTCACGCTAGACGTTTATTAACGCCCATCATATTGGAGCGCGAATATGGCGTCACAATGCCCACTGTGCCATTCTTGGGATGTTCGCCTCATACATACAAGCTCTGAACGGCTGGGCAGCCGAGAATTCTTCCTGTGTTCAGTGTGCGACCTCGTCCACGTTCCTGCGCGATACCATCTCGATCACGACGCCGAGAAGGCCCGCTATCTTCTCCACAACAACGATCCCGCCGACCCTGAATACAGGAAATTTCTGAGCAGGCTCTGGAACGTTGTGCGCGCTGAGTTGTCGAGTGGAGCCCAAGGCCTCGATTTCGGGTCCGGCCCCGGGCCCGCTCTGGTGCATATGGCTACGGAGGACGGATTCGACATCCTACCCTATGATCCGTACTTTGCACCCGACCAGTCGGTTTTGGAATCGCGATTCGATTTCATAACCTGCACAGAAACAGCAGAACACTTCTCGTCGCCCGGAACCGAGTTCAAGCAACTTCATTCGCTTCTGAAGGCTGGCGGGATACTCGGAGTGATGACCAGCATGTCGGCGGATTGGTCGCAATTTCCGAACTGGCATTACAATCGTGACCCGACTCACATCGCCTATTACTCGCAGCGCACATTGGAGTGGGTATCTGATTCACTCAACATGGAAGTCGACTTTCCGACAGCCAACGTGGCTATCTTCCGAAAACCATCCGAGGTCCGATAAATTCCGACGATCAGCTATCACGGCCCACTGACTCATGGATGCCGCGCACGGCGTTTCGCATCTCGCGTATCAGGATCGCCGGAGGAGGTGGCGCGACGTGAGTGTAACCAACGCCCAGGTCGAGCATTTCCTGAGCCGCTAGTGGGAACGCTGGATGGTTCATCGGTATCTGGAGCTTGGCATTGCCCGCCTCTTTGACCTGAGCGGCGATTTTTTCGACCTCTGCCCTCAAACGAGGGTCAGTTGGCTCGGTGACGCCCAGAGTTTGCGATAGGTCAGTGGGTCCCAGGGCCACAAGATCAATGCCCTCCAACGCCGCTATTTCAGGGACGTCCGCGATGCCCTTAGCGTCTTCGGTCATAACTGACAACAAGATTTCATCGTTCGATGTCCGAACATGGTCCGCCCAGCTAACGGTTCCGAATCGAGCCGCACGACTTCCGCCGGCGCCGCCTCGCTCCCCAAGCGGTGCGTAACGCACCGCCTTGACGGCCTTCTTCGCGCCTTCGATGCCGTCAACGTGAGGAATAATGATGCCCTGCGCTCCCATGTCCAACAAGCGAAGGATGAAACCGGGATCGGTGTCCGCCACTCTCACCATCGGGGTGATGCCCACGAGGTCAGCAGCCACGATCATCTGTTGAATCAAAGGCAGATCGAACGCGGTATGCTCCATGTCGATGAACGCTGCGTCGAACCCGGCTAGCCCAATGATCTCAACAATCTGCGGGTCGGAGAAGCTGACATACGTTCCGAGGGCCAACTTGCCTTCCCTCATGAGTTTTTTCACTCGATTTTCTCTCAATTTCGTCTCCTGAATCTAACTGAACAATAAAACCCGATAAGTTTCGCCGAGTGTATTATCAGCGCAATCGAGGCGTCAACATTCGTAGTTTCAGGTTACGCCACAGCGTTTCGCGACGTGGTAGAATCGGATCGAATCGATAGGGTCATCAACAGGTCAGCAAATCGTCACAAAGCGAACTGAAGAGGCAAAGTATGCAAGAGACAAAGATTTCATCGACAGGAGATTTGACTTTTCCGCAAGCTGGTGACGACTGGTCATCGCTGGAACCTGACGAAGCAGGCATTGATCCGGCGAAACTTAGAGAAGCAATAACCTACTCTCAAGATCCCGCCCACGAGGGCTATCCTCCCGATCTTGGCGGCCACCTCGCGCGATCTCACGGCGCCAAGAGATATGACGACGGTTTGATAATTGGCCCGACCAAGACTAGAGGGCCGGTCACAGGCGTTGTGCTCCGGAATGGGCGTCTTGTTGCGGAGTGGGGCGAGCCTCATCGCGTGGATATGACATTCAGCGTCACCAAAAGTTTTCTGTCTACTGTCGCTGGGCTGGCATGGGACCAAGGGCTTATCAAGGACGTTCACGATCCGGTCGCGGATTATGTTGATGATGGCGGATTCGACTCTGACCACAATCGCAAGATCACCTGGGACATGATGCTGAGACAGATCAACGAATGGGACGGTTCCATTTGGGGCAAGCACTACTCGGCTTCCAATCCGAACGACATTCTGCGCCCGCCGGCCGAGCCTGGGACTGTGTACGAATATAGTGACGCCCGCGTGAACCGACTGGCTTTGGCGCTTCTCAGGGTATGGAAACGCCCGCTTCCAGAGGTCTTAAAAGAGCAGGTTATGGACCCCATCGGTGCTTCGGACACCTGGCGTTGGAATGGGTATCGCAACTCATGGGTGATGATTGCCGGCCAACGAATCCAGTCGGTGAGCGGCGGGGGGCATTGGGGCGGCGGAATGTGGATCAGCGCCAGGGATCAAGCAAGGTTCGGGATGTTGAGTCTCGCCAGGGGAAATTGGGCGGGGAACCAGATCATTTCAGAAGATTGGGTTAAGATGGCCAGGACGCCCGGCAAGCTGAATCCGAATTACGGCTTCATGAACTGGACCCTGAACACCGACCACAAGCTCATGCCAAATGCGCCCGCGGACAGCTTTTTCCACTCGGGAGCGGGGACCAATCGCATCTGGGTTGTGCCTTCGCTAAATCTGGTAGTCGTGCTGCGATGGGTCGGCGGAGACCACTTCAATGGTTTCGTGGATCGACTGCTGGCCGCGGTGTCCTGAATCGCGGACGGCTATTTGGTCATCGACCGTCAGCGTTCTCGTTGAGGGCCATCGTCCTCGTACTGGGTGAACACGACTCGTCCCACATCCAAGCGGAACAGCACATACCGCTCTTTGATCTCGTAGCTTGACGCTTCGATCACGAGTTGGCGCTCATCTGCGCTGTCGGTTTCCAATGCGTCGACGTCCACCAGAAATTCCCCGCCTTCGCCAGTGTTGGTCCTAACATAGGAGTGCAGAGCGTAAGGTTTGTCGGCGTTGAGGTCTCGGCTCTTGGGAGAGGTCGGCTCCATGAAGACATAGAGATCGTCGCAGCCAATTATCGGCGTCACTGCATGGACTCTTGGGGCTCCCGTAGGCTGTGTGGTTGCCAGGTAGCAAATTTTGCCGTCCAGACGCTCTCGGCCTAGTTGGGTCAACGACTCAGCCATTTCTTAAAATTCTTTCCACGTTGACAATATTCGGCTCCTGAGATTTTAATCGGCGCTCGCTTATTGGTTAAACGATGAAACGCGCTAAGACCAAATCTTGCTGGAGCAATTCAACTGTCAGAGATTGCTTTGGTCATTGCGATAATGCGCGTATGCGATCTACCAATTTTGGCAAGGTTTCGCCCGTGGAGCCTCGCACAATCAGATCGGCAGAGTTGGATAGAGGTGTGGGATTTGGGTTGGCCTCAATGAATATTCCTCCGTTGCCCTGCACCAATGACGGGAAACTCGCGGCAGGATAAACCGTGGCGGAAGTGCCGATGGCAATCATGCAATCGCTCAACTCGGTGTGGTAAAAACAGGTCTCTAACACGCTTCGAGGTATTGGCTCTCCGAACATTACTGTGTCGCCCTTCACCAGCCCTTCACATTCAGGGCATGTGAGTGGATAGGATTCGCCTTCAAAGTGGTCGCGATGCCACTTTCGCTCGCAGGTAATGCACCTCATTTTGGTGCGGTTGCCGTGGATTTCAGCGAGTTTTTCCTGGCCGGCCTGGGCATGCAAATTGTCAACATTCTGAGTAATGGTCATCTTCAAGATTCCCATTTTTTCGAGGTCGGCCAATGCGAAGTGACCAGGGTTTGGCTTGGCTCGTTCGATTGCTTCTCGGAAGTGGGCGCGGTCGGGATTATCCTGTTGGGACTGCTGTTCATTCCACCATGCCGCCGGGTCCCGAAGGAAATCTTCGTACCCATTCATCGTGGGTTCACCGAGTTTGGTCCACAAGCCGCCTGGGCCTCGGAATGTCGGAACTCCGCTCTCCACAGACAGTCCGGCCCCGACCAGAGCGACGACATATCGCGACCTCGCAATTCGTTGGGCGGCTTGTTCCAGATTCAGGTTGTGATCTGCGGCGTTCATGGAATTTCTACTCCCTGGGTTATCAGTCGGTTATCGAAATCGCCTTGACTGATCCCAATTTAACGTCGAATCGGTGCATCTGAGAAAGCCGCTCGGGCCTGATGATATCAGGCTCTGCGGTAGTGATAAAACACTGCTGGTAAGTCGCCGCTTTGTCTAGAACCAAATTCCGACGGCCCGAATCCAGCTCGGAAAGGACATCGTCTAACAACAGCACTGGTTCCTGACCCCGACGGCGTTTAAGGTGTTCTGCCTCAGCCAACTTCATTGCGAGCACAACAGTCCTGACCTGCCCTCTTGAAGCATACGCGCTGGCTTGCATGCCGGCGATCTGAGGTTCAACGTCATCTCGGTGTGGGCCTAAAATAGTGAACCCTTGGGCTATTTCTCGACTCCGTTCATCAGCCAAACCTTCGGTCAGGATTTCGGCGGCGACATCGACCGTAACTTCTTGAGGGATGTCGATGCTCGGCCGGTACACCAATTCCAGCATGTCATCGGCGCCCGCGAGTTCCGAGTGCAGGGGAGCGACGATGTCGTTCAGGCTCGCCAGGGTATTGGCTCTCTGTTCAATAATAAATGAGGCTTCTGCAATCAGTTCTACGTCCCAGAATTGCAGCTCATCAGGAGATGCCGAACGATGGCGGATTCGCTTCAGCAGATGATTTCGTTGGGCCAGGATTTTGTGATAGCGTTGAAGACTCCGCAAGTATCGGTCATCTAGCTGTGAGATCAAAATGTCCAGGTAACGTCGACGGATTGAAGGCGTTCCATAGACCAATTCAAGGTCTTCGGCGCCGAACATCACAGCGTTCAGAACGCCAACAACGCTGGACGCTCTCCTTCCAACTCCGTTGACCCGGAATGATTTGTGAAAAATGGCAGCCTCCGAGGTTGCCGTTTCGGCCTCGGAATGAGGATTGCCCGAATTGCCAGAGGGCGAAAAGTCCACCTGAAGCCTGACATCACCATCAGCAAGGGTCAGATGTGCCAGAATTTGAGCGTGAGGTTGAGGGCCGATGCGTGCCTCACTGCGCACCATCTCGCGGTCCATCGACGCCCGATTAGACTTCGCGATGGCGAGCAGGTATGCGGCTTCCAATAGATTGCTTTTGCCCTGGCCGTTGGCGCCTTCGAGCAAAATCAAGCCTTCCGGAAACTCTAGAGAAAGGTTTTCGTAACTTCTGAAGTTGACCAGGCTTAATCTGGAGATGTAAATTTGAAGTCTCCAACCGTTAACTCGAGGATTCGTTGGACGATTTTAACATAGGGCAGAAATTCTCAATGCCGAAATGCAAAGGACATCATGCCAGGATATGACACGAACGCGCTGGCGCTTGCGGGGGGCGTCGGAGGAGCCAAACTGGCGTTGGGACTCGCCAAAATCCTTGATCCCGATCAACTGACGGTTGTCGTGAACACAGGCGACGACGAAATTTTCTATGGGCTGCATGTTTCACCGGATCTGGATACCGTCATGTACACGCTAGCCGGCATCGCCAACCCGGAAACAGGCTGGGGGATCACAGGCGAGACATTCAATATGCTAGAACGGTTGACCGCCTACGGCGAAGACACTTGGTTCGGCCTAGGAGACAAGGACCTAGCGACCCACATACGCCGAACGAATCTGTTGAACAACGGAGAATCTCTCTCTGAAGTTACATCAAAACTCGCCGCCGCACTAGGCGTCGAACACGCCATCGTGCCGATGACAGACGACTCATTCAGAACCATCGTGGATACGGAGATTGGCTCACTGGCCTTCCAGGATTACTTCGTGAAGCACAGGAGCGAACCGAAAGCCACGGCCATCCGTTTTGATACTAATGGCGGCGCCAGACCTTCTCCAGGATTCGGAAGGGCACTGAGCGAATCTAAAATCATTGTGTTCTGCCCATCGAACCCGTATCTGAGCGTCGCCCCAATCTTGGAAGTCACTGGAATTCGCGAACGAATCGCGGGATTCCCCGGCAAACGGATTGCCGTCAGCCCGATAATTGGCGGCGCAGCTATCAAAGGTCCAGCCGCGAAACTAATGGCAGAGTTTGGCGTCGAGCCGTCATGTGTCGATGTGGCGAAACAGTACATTGGACTCTGTGACGCTTTTGTGATCGACAACATCGACGCCGATCGGGCTAATGAGATCGACTCGTTGGGGATGGACGTTCTAGTCTGCAACACGATCATGACCTCGAAAGAAGACAAGATGGCTCTCGCCCGAAAGGTTCTGGATTTTGCCCTCCGGTAGCGTACGAGCCAATCGAACCATTGGAATCATTCCGATGAAACCAGCGGACCAAGCAAAAACCAGGCTGGCGCCTTCGCTCGACCCGGACCAGCGTGCAACCTTAACCTGGAACATGCTGAAAATCGTACTACATGCCGCAATTTCGTCATCCCTAATCGATGTGGTCGTTGTTGGAGGGGATTCTGAGATCCGGGTAATTGCAGAGGCAGGTAACTCGAATTGGCGACCGGACAAGGGCAGGGGCCTGAATGGAGAGTTGTCCGCGCAGGTTCAGATAAATTCTTCAAACGGCGCGGCGTCGATGTATATACCTGGGGACCTGCCGCTGTTGACTACTGCCGACGTGGAACAGGCTCTCGGCAGTTCAAAGTTTGGAAGCCTGTTAACCATCTGTCCAGCGGTTGGCGACGGCGGAACCAATGGACTGGTAGTTCCTGCCCAAAGCCCATTTCGGATACAATTGGGCACGGACAGTTTTTACAGACACACAACGTCTGCCGAACAAGGGGGCCTGCCTTTCGCCATCGTGGAGACTCAGGGGTTCGGCTTGGACCTCGACACCTCAGGTGATCTCGCCGAACTTCGACGAATTGCTCCGGGCGCTTTCGAGCGCATATTACGACCAGGAGACGAGAACTGAAATTGAATTTCGGAATTCTACTGCCAACACGAGGCCTGCTGATGCAGGGCGGCCAGCCTAAGAATATCGACAAAATCTTGGATATGGCCGAAACAGCAGAGCAGGCAGGCGTCGAATCCGTTTGGGTCGGCGACAGCCTTACAGCAAAGCCCAGGCTTGAGCCACTGACCGTGCTGGCCGCTGTGGCCGCGAGAACGCGCAGAGTCAGGCTTGGGACCGGGGTCATGCTAGGAGCGCTGAGGCATCCGGTTTTGCTGTCTCACGCGGCGGCGACCGTCGATCTGATTTCCGAGGGCAGGCTCGTTTTGGGCATGGGTGTTGGGGGCGCATTCAATGACGCGCAACGCCAGGAATGGAAAAACGCGGGCGTTGATCCATCCTCACGAGCTTCGAGATTCGAGGAAGTTGTCCATCTGCTCAAGCGTCTCACGAGTGGCGAACGCGTCACCCATAACGGTCGACACTTCCAAATGGAGGATGTCGCGATCGCCCCCGTGTCTCCAAACGAAGGCGGCACCAGAGTGCTTATCGCTTCCCACTGGAGGGCGAACCGCGACAGTCAGTTTGAACGCGCCGCGAGGCTTGGGGACGGCGTTATATCCATATCTGACTACCCTGATGAGTTCACCCAGGTCAATGACCGGGTGAAATTTCATGCAGAAGCTTTGGGTCGAGATTACGACGCGATGGAACGCGTTTTCTACTTGACCGTGAACCTGACGTCGGACTCTGATGCTGCCACGGCTGAGGCAGACCGTTTCCTCAAGATGTACTACGGAATAAATATGTGGGCCGACCGCTGGGGTCCGTTCGGAGCGCCGGAACTTGCGATCGAGCGCGTCCGCCGATACCGGGAAGCGGGAGCTCAAACTATTGTCGTCAGATTCGCGTCGTTCGAGCAAGAAAAGCAGTTGGACACTTTCCTGACCGAGGTGGCTCCAGCCTTCAAAGATTAGCCCTGACAAAATTACCCGGCCATCATCTGGAATTTCTTTTCTGACCATACCCGGATGCCTAGGTTGTGGGCGTCAACCAGCTTTGAGCCCGCGTCTTGGCCCACAACCAGGAAGTCTGTGCGCTTGCTGACACTGCCAGAGACCGCGCCGCCCAACTCCTTTATCCGCGATTCGATGTCGGATCGGCTGAAGTTCTGGAGACGTCCGGTCACAACAAATCGCCTGCCTTCAAGGGTCTGCTCTAGGTTGGCGGATTCGTCGATGGCCTGCTCCATTTGCAATCCGGCGTCCCTGAGTTTTTCAACGACCGCCACATTGCTTTCGTCCGCGAAGAAATCGACAACGCTATGAGCGATCTTAGGGCCAATCCCAGGGATTGCCGACAGTTCATCGGCGTCCGCAGATTTCAGAGCGTCCAGCGTCCCTTTATTCCGAGCCAGCAGAGTGGCAACTTCGGCCCCCACCAGATCGATTCCTAGGGACACCAACACCCGGATAAACGGTTGCTCCTTGCTCTTTTCGATGGCCGCAATAAGATTCGTCACGCTCTTTTCAGCCATGCGCTCCATTTCAAGGATGTTTTCACGGTGATTTTTCAGCAGATATATGTCGCCAACGTCCTTGATGAAACCCTGGTCTATAAGGGCCTCGCCTTGTTTGACTCCTAACCCTTCGATATCCATAGCGCCCTTGCTGACGAAATGCTCAATCAGTCGCACCAATTGAGCAGGGCAGGCGCTATTGACGCAAAATGAGGCCGCTTCGCCTTCCCTACGTACGAGCTTGTTTTCACAGCTAGGACACTCCTCGATCATCTTGAATTTAGCTGGTTCGCCATCGCGATATTTAGGCAAAGCCTTCACCACTTGAGGGATGACCTCACCTGCCCGTTCGACCACAATGCGGTCGCCAACACGTAAATCCTTTTCAACAATGTAATCTTCGTTATGTAGGGTCGCTCGCTCGATGGTTGCGCCACCAATTAAGACTGGTTTCAGGATAGCGTATGGATTTATGCGTCCTGTTCGCCCGACATTAAATTTGATGTCTTCAAGGACAGTTTCTTCCTGCATGGCAGGAAATTTGTAAGCGATCGCCCATCGGGGTTCGCGACCGACATTTCCGAGGTGGTTCTGATAGTCGAGTCGGTTGACCTTGATTACGACACCATCGCAAGCGTAGTCCAACGACTCGACATTCTCGATCCACGAGCGGTAGTAATTCGCGGCTTGGGATATAGATTTCGCCAGGAAATTGTTGGCGTTGGATCTGAACCCCAAGCCATCCAAGTAGTCCAATCCTTCGGATTGCGATTTAATGTCGGGCAATCCCACTGAGGCGCCGATTGAGTACACAAATATGTCAAGCGGCCGTTCCGCCGTCATTCTGGGGTCGAGTTGTCGCAATGAGCCTGCCGCGGTGTTGCGAGGGTTGGCGTACACGGGCAAACCTTCGGCTTCGCGTTGGATGTTGAATGCAACGAATTTGGACCGCGGAAAATAGACCTCGCCCCGCACCTCGATCAACTCTGGGGCCAAATCAGGGTTGAGGCGCATCGGGATGCTCTTTATCGTCCTCAGATTGGACGTCACGTCCTCCCCAACACTGCCATTGCCGCGGGTCGCTCCTCGGACCAGGTTGCCTCTCTCGTATGTCAGCGCGACTGCCAGGCCATCGTACTTGAGTTCGCACATCATCTCGAAGTCGTCGCGCTCCAGTATATTCGACACACGGGCGTGCCAGGCCAACAGTTCATCATCGTTAAACGCGTTGCCCAGACTCAGCATAGGCAGTCGATGCGTCACCTGCTGGAATCCGTCGGCAGGCTGTGCTCCGACTCGTTGAGTCGGCGACTCGGGAGTGACTAGCTCGGGATGTTCACCCTCGATCTGCCTCAGCTCTCGGATCAGCCGGTCGTACCCGGTATCCGATATTTCTGGAGAGTCCAGGACGTGATAGAGGCGGTCGTGTCGTTCGATTTCACGCCGCAGAGTTTCGACATGAGTTGCCAAATTGGCGTCGGTGGTTGCCATCATTATCTCCGATTGATGCGTCCCACAACTTACTTGCTGGCAGTTAGGGGCAAAAGTTATCTGGGATAGCGGACATCATTATCTGAATCAAATAGAAGACTATATCTTAACTGAATGAGGCTCAAGCAGGTTTTGGGAAAGGAATATCACATACTGGACGGAGGTTGTCCAACTGGCTATACTCGAAGTTACTCACATGGTAGGGAGAATCGTAGGATTTTTAATCGACCAGGCGATGAACCTCCCCTCAGTTTTCCAGAGGTGAAAAGTTGGCGCCGTCCAGCGAATATCTAGATTTCATAGGTCAGTACCCGCCGCTTTCGGCAATTGGCAACACCCCCCTTGTGGAGATCGATCTCGATTGGGACATCGGGGACGCCGAAATCCACGCGAAGTTTGAACATCTCAACCCAGGCGGCTCCCTCAAAGACCGCCCCGTGTTGAAGATGCTGGTTGAAGCAATTTTGGCCGGCGATCTGACCAAAGACATCACTATCTTGGATGCAACCTCTGGCAACGCGGGGATCGCCTATGCAATGATCGGCGCCGTTTTGGGTTATCAGGTTGAGCTTGTCATGCCGGAGAATGCCAGTGAGGAGCGTAAAAAGCGTCTTCTGGCCCACGGAGCGAACATTGTCTACACCGACCCTATGCTGGGGTACGATGAGACGCTCTACGAGGTTAAACGCCGATACGAGGCCAACCCAGACAAGTATTTTTATTGCGACCAGTATAGTAATCTAAACAACCCGCAGGCCCATTATGAGACCACAGGCGAGGAGATTCTCAAACAGGCTCCAAACATCACGCACTTTGTCGCAGGTGTTGGGACCGGCGGGACAATCAGCGGTGTAGGGCGCAGGCTTAAAGAATTTAACTCGGACATCCAGGTTGTCGGTATCAACCCACCGGAGTGGCCGGGTGTTGAAGGTCTCAAGCCTCTTGGAGAAGGGCACATTATCCCGGACACGCTGGACGAGAGCGTCGTTGACGAGATGCTTCCCATTGATGTTGATGAAGCGTTCGATTTTTCCAGGCGTCTGTCCGCTGTGGGATTGTTCGCGGGACAATCATCCGGCGCTTACATGCTGGGAGCCTACAAAGTCGCACAACAAGCCCGTTCGGGGAAAGTCGTTACAATCTTCAACGACATCGGTGAGCGCTATTTCAGCACCGGAATGTGGGGCTAAGTTTCCTCGGGTTTGTGTTTTCCGTGAACCAGTGCCAGCCCAGACTAAACGTCCAAGTTTTTGACTTCGAGCGCGTGGGTCTGGATGAAGTTCCGTCGAGGCTCCACCAGGTCGCCCATCAGCATCGTGAACGTCTCATCAGCCGCCGCGGCGTCACTGACGGAAACCTGAAGCAGAGTGCGCTTCTCTGGATCCATCGTCGTCTCCCACAATTGGGGGGCGGTCATTTCGCCGAGACCTTTGTACCTTTGCATTCCAATGTTCCGACGCTTTCCCAACTGGACCATGATTCCTTCGCGCTCGCCTTCGCTGTACGCGTAGTGAACCTGTTTCCCTGCGGTGATCTTGTACAGCGGTGGCTGGGCGATATAAAGATGGCCGTGGTCCACCAGCTCCTTCATGTGGCGATAGAAGAACGTCAGAATTAGCGTCCGAATATGGGAGCCGTCGACGTCGGCGTCGGTCATAATGATCACGCGGTGATAGCGGAGTTTGGTCAAATCGATTTCGTCGTCCAACCCGGCGCCGATAGCTGTAATCATCGCCCGGATTTCCTCGTGGGAGATCATCTTGTCGGCTCGCGCCTTCTCGACGTTGAGTATCTTTCCTCTTAGTGGCAAGATCGCCTGAGTGCGCCTATCGCGTCCCGACTTTGCCGTCCCGCCTGCTGATGGGCCTTCGACGAGATATATTTCGCAAAATTCGGGGTTCTTTTCAGAGCAGTCCGCCAATTTGCCAGGCAGACCGCCGCCATCCATCGCATTCTTGCGGATAATCAGGTCGCGGGCCTTGCGCGCGGCTTCTCTCGCCCGTTGGGCTGTTAGGCACTTCTCGATGATTCGCCTAGCCTCTGTGGGGTTATCTTCCAGGTAGTGATTGAGCGCCTCGGCAATTACTGTTTCTACCTGAGTCCTCACCTCTGGGTTGCCAAGTTTGCCTTTGGTTTGGCCTTCGAATTGCGGGTCTTTCAGTTTGACGCTTATGACTGCGGTGAGGCCTTCTCGGGTTTCCTCACCTGCTAGATTTGTGTCGTTATCCTTGATGATTTTCTGTTTTCGGCCATAGTCATTCAGCACACGAGTGAGAGCGGACCTGAATCCGGTAACGTGAGAGCCGCCGTCATGCGTGTTGATGCAATTCGCAAAGGAATACACGAACTCATTGAAGCTGTCGTTGTACTGCAAAGCGGCCTCCACGATGGACCCATCAATATGCTTCTCCACGTAGATCGGCTCGTCATGCACGACCTCACGGGACTGGTTGAGGCTCTTGACGAAACTGGATATGCCTCCGTCGAAGTAGTACGTTACCTCGTTATTTGGCCATCTGTCTTCGTGGAAGTCGCTTTTGAAGTGTATTTCGAGACCTTTGTTTAGGTAGGCCATTTCTTTGAATCTCTGAGTCAGCGTGTTATATTCGTACTCGATCTCCTCGAAAATATCAGGGTCGGGGGAGAACGTGGTCACGTTGCCTGTGTGTTTGGCCTCTTCGTCCGTGGCCCTGCGGTACTTCAGATCAGTCTGTCGGATGCCGCGAGAGAACTCCTGGCTGTACACCCGGCTTCCGCGATAAACCTCCACGTTCATATAAGTTGAAAGCGCATTTACGACTGACGCTCCAACACCGTGGAGCCCGCCTGACACCGCGTACGCCTTTCCGCCGAATTTGCCACCGGCGTGCAGAGTAGTCATGACTGTTTCGACGCCGGACAATCCTGTGGTCGGATGTCTGTCAACCGGAATCCCCCTGCCATCGTCGCGAACCGTGACAACTCCATCTGCGGATATGTAGATAGAGACACGACTGGAGAATCCACCCATATACTCGTCAACGCTGTTGTCGACGATCTCATATACCAGGTGATGTAGGCCACGCTGGTCGGTGCTGCCAATGTACATTCCAGGACGGCGGCGAACGGCCTCCATCCCTTCCAGAACCTGAATGTCTGAGGCGGTGTACTGATCATTGTCTTTATCGAATTTCTGGGCGGCCATGCGATCCTCCTAGAGGAATTATATTGCTTGCTTGATCAGTTATTTGAGGGCATGTTCAATAGGCCGACGGACTAACTGGCGTCTGAGGCGGAGCAGTTAATTCTGACGCCGGTGTCATGTGCGGGGCACTATTTAACGGTCGAAGTAGGGTGGATTGGAAGGAGAATATGTGGCGACTGGTTCGCCAAACCTCTGGGGAGTAGAGGGCAAATCACTTTATGGTTTTCACTAGCATTCAACCCATATTATATCAAATTTGACCATAAATCTCAATCTACGCGAGGCATTTTTGGGCGTCTTTTTCCGAGTTTAGGGTAATTTTGCCCCTGATCCAGTAATCACAGCGGTTCGTTGACCGTTGGGGCATACGATGCTATCTGGACACTTGTTCAAATTTTCAATTTCTCAGCGTTGTTAACTCGACGATTTCTTGCATCCGAGGTTGACAGTCAGTGGCATAGGTGTAAATATATGTGTTGCGCCGCAGTTGCGCGGCAGATTTAACAATTGAATCCACGTGGTAGGAGTGCCTTCTCAGAAGGCTGAAATGAGGAAGCCGGTCAAAGTCCGGCGCTGTCCCGCAACGGTAGGCCCTGTATTCTCAGGGCGAGCCCGGTCCACTGCTTCGATCCATGTCTTGGCCTTCGAGGAAAGGTACGAGCAGTGACGGTGCTCAGAGATTCCCCACTTCCTCAATTGGAGTGGGGTTTTTTGTTGCAAAAACACTAATGCCGCTCCAATTCTTCCTCGAAATTAGAATGGGGAGGAAATAAATGAGGATACAAACCTGGTTCATGTCGGTCGTATGCGTCACGCTGCTGGCCGCGTTCGTGGCTTGTGGCGCTGACACGCCCGCAAGCTCCGTGGTTCCAGCGGCGGCCAACGTTGCGGCTCCAGCGTCACGGCCTGCGGCGCCTGTATCTACGCCGGCCCTACAGCAAACCGAGTACACACAGGCCTTGCCATCGCAGCCTTTGCCTGCGACGGCCGCGATTCCAGCCGCCCCAGCGCCCCAGAAACAAATAACGGCCCCATCGCCTCAACCGACAGCGCGGGCGGTCCGCACCGCGGCCCCTCGGCCTGCTGCCCCAGCGGCTCCTGTATTTCCTGTTACCGTCAAAGATGGCAATGGCGACGACATTGTATTCGACTCTCCGCCTGAACGAATCGTCGCCTTCGACTCCGCCGTGGTGGAAATACTATTTGCCATCGGCGAAGGAGACAGGGTGGTCGGAACGCACGAATTCGTGACGTCGCCTCCGGAGGCCAATGACGTTCCGAGGGTCGGCGGCGCTTTCAACATGGACGTCGAGGCGACCGTTGCCTTGGAACCTGATCTTGTGTTCTTGTTTTTCGACCGGTTCAAGGAAGACTTGGAGCGCGCCGGTCTGAGAGTGCTGTTCATCGCCACCTTAAGCGATGATTTCAATAAGGTAGCCGACCGTATTCGACTCTGGGGCGAGATTGTCGGCAACCCGGTCAGCGCGGAGGCTGTGGCATCAGATTTCGAAGAGCGAGTTAAGACCATCACCACAACGATGGCCGACTATACGGCAGGCCCTAGCGTGTTTCAAGATGAGGGAGCACTGTGGACCCCAGGACAGGGCACGCTGATTCAGCAAGTGTTCGACGTTCTCAAATTGGAGAACATCGCGTTCGACGTAGTTGGCTACGAGCAGATTAGCCCAGAACTGATCGTCGAGCGGGACCCCGGCGTCATAATCGCGTCTTACGGAGATTCGATCAGCGGCGATCCGGTTTTTAAGGACTTGCTGGCTGTGCGAAACCGCTCCGTTTACGTTCCAACCTCTGATGCGCTGTCAATCGCTGGCCCTAGATTCGTCCAGGGAATCGAGGAGCTGGCCCGCTGGGTCTATCCAGGATTGTTCCCGTAATCGAAACGACTACTCCAAAACAAATGAGGACTATCAGTGAGCGGCAGGAAGCATGAATTTCCGGCTTCCCGATACCCGAGCATTCCGGTATCGGTGGGCCTTCGATACCCCTGGTGGCGTCTTGTTGCCGCCTCTGGCGCGGTTGTGGTGGTCGCGTTGTTCGCTGTCAGCCAGGGATCGGTAGGGATACCGATAGGCGACGTAGTTAAGATACTAGTTTCGCGACTTCCGTTCGTCTCGATTGAAGCCGACTGGCCATCGACGTGGGAAACTATCTTGTGGCAACTGCGCTGGCCGAGAGTCGTGTTGGCTGGGATAGTCGGCGGTGCCTTAGCAACATGCGGGGCGGCGTACCAGGGTTTGTTCAAAAACCCGCTGGCGGACCCGTACCTGATAGGCGTGGCATCGGGCGCTGGATTGGGAGCCACGATTGTGTTGGTTTCAGGTGTTCCGTTGTTCGTCGTGGGAATCAGCGTTCTGCCTGCCGCGGCGTTCGCGGGCGGGATGGTCGCGGTTGTCATGGCATACATAATCGCCCGACAGGCCAGCGGGACCGCATTGACCACGTTGATACTGGCCGGGGTAGCAATCGCATCGCTGGCGGGAGCGGTCACTAGCCTATTGATGATCCGCAGCGATCCCGACATCAGGCCGGTGCTGAGTTGGTTATTGGGCGGGTTCATATCGGCTAGATGGAGTCATAGCGCGTTCGTCTTGGCCTATCTCCTGCCTGCGGCTCTCACTTTCGCTGCATACGGACGGATATTAAATGTCCTGCAATTGGATGAAGACCACGCTGCTCAATTAGGCGTGAGCGTAGAACGAGCGAAACTTCTGCTCGTCGTCTCGGCCACGCTGGGGACCGCCGCCGCGGTGTCCTTCAGTGGGTTGATAGGCTTTGTGGGTCTCGTCGCTCCCCATGTCGTGAGATTGGCCTGGGGCGGAGATTATCGATTCCTACTGCCGATGTCCGCGTTGGTCGGAGCAGGTTTCTTGATCTTGGCCGATCTGGTGGCCCGCACGATTGTCACCCCTGCCGAACTTCCTGTTGGAATCGTCACAGCGTTTTGCGGAGCGCCATTTTTTTTGTACTTATTGCGAAATCGGAAGACCATAGCCCTTTGACGTCGTTGACATCCCGAAACGCACATGACATTGAAGATCAAGAACGTCCGAATCTTGGTCGCGTCTTTGACGTCCAGAATCTGAGCTTCGGCTACGACGGAAGGCAGGTCCTGAGCGGCTTCGATTTTTCAGCCTCAGCCGGAGAATTTGTGGGGCTTGTCGGCCCCAACGGCACGGGCAAAACGACGCTAATTCGGTTGATGAGCGGGGTTTTGAAGCAGGAAGGCGGCGTGGTGGAAATTCTTGGGTCTAGATTGGATCGCATGCGGGCCACCGAACGCGCTCGATTGGTCTCTGTGGTGCCTCAAAATCCCCGCACTCCCTCTGGCTTAACGGCGTGGGATTTGGTTCTTCTGGGCAGAAATCCGCATCTTGGCATGCTCCAGTGGGAAGGCAAGAACGACGCTGAGATCGCGCATGAGGCGATGGTGGCGACGTCCACTGATGAATTAGCAAACAGAGACTTGGACAGTCTGTCGGGCGGTGAGCGTCAGCGGGTTTTGATCGCGATGGCGTTGGCTCAACAGTGTCCTGTCATGTTGCTGGACGAGCCGACCTCCAATCTCGATATCGCCCATCAACCGGCGATAATGGAGCTACTTACCAATCTCAAGTCGCGAGAAGACAGTGTCGTCGTGGTTGCAATGCACGACCTGACACTGGCCGCTCAATACTGCAACCGCATTGTCGTGATCCGTGAGGGCAGGAATTTCGCCGACGGCAGGCCTCAGGACGTCCTGACCGAAGAGATTATACAGAACGTATACGGAGTCAAAGTTCGTATCCTGACCCACCCCGACACTGGCATGCCCGTGATTGTCGGCGCGAATAACGCAGGCCAGAGCCGCAGGAACGAGGACTAGAGTGCCTGCCAAGTTTGTCATGGTTCAAGGAACCGGATCCTCGGTGGGCAAGAGCGTTTTTGTTACTGCCCTGTGCCGAATATTCGCCCAGGATGGCTATCGGACCGCGCCGTTCAAGTCGCAGAATATATCGCTGAATGCCGGGGTGACCCCCGACGGCAGAGAAATGGGCCGGACGCAGATTGTTCAAGCCGAGGCCGCCGGTGTCGCTTCTATAGTAGAAATGAACCCGATACTGCTCAAGCCAGAAGCCGACCATAGGTCCCAGCTCGTTGTCATGGGCAGGCCTGCCGGAAATCTCGCATCGAAAGCCTACGCGAGCAGGCGGACTCGATTATGGGGGACCTCGACTTTTGCGTTGGACACGCTCAGTTCGCAATACGATGTCGTAGTGGAAGAGGGCGCAGGCAGTCCTGCCGAAATCAACCTGAGGAAAGGCGCCATAGTATTTATGAGGTCGCCCTCCACCTGAATTCGCCCGTTCTGCTGGTCGGAGACATCGACAAAGGCGGCGTTTTCGCCTCATTTTACGGGACGGTGTCGCTGGTGTCGGATGAAGAACGGGAGTTGGTCAAAGGCATCATCATCAACAAATTCAAGGGCGACATATCGCTCCTGAATCCAAGGGTGCCTCCTTTTGTGATTGCTGTGAATCAAACCTGTCGCCCAGCCATTCATGGTGATACAATCATACCGTCCAGCCACGCTCTGAGGAGACTGAATTTTGCCTACTTTCGGAGACCTCTTCTCATCCGTCGATCTTTCGATGTTGTTGCTTGTGGCTTCGACAAGCTATGTTCTTGGAGCATTGCCCCTGGCGGATCAGGTAAGCCGAAGGCGCGGCGTCAATATATTCCTTACCGGAACAGGTCTTGCCGGCTCTTCCAATGTGCTAAAAACCGTTGGCAAGGTTCCAGCGGCGGTGGTGTTTCTTGGAGACATGGCTAAAGGGATTGTCGCGATTTTCGTCGCGCAAGCGCTGGGCATTGAGGGGTCGTGGCTGGTGATTCCTGCGACAGCCGCGGTGGTCGGCCACTGGCATTCCGTGTTCACAAGGTTGAAGGGTGGAGACGCGCTGGCAACGTTCGCAGGCTCGACACTGGTGGTGTTTGCTGGCTATGGTCTGGCCGGTGTCGCGTTCGCGTGCGTAGTGACGTTGGGCGCCAGGAAATTGCCGTTCACTCTGCCATTCGTGTCATTGTTCAGCATCATATTCGGGTACACGATGATCGTGTTTCTGAGCGTGCTTAACTATGCTGAACTGAAGGTCGTGGTGGCATTCTCAGCATTGGCAGTCATCGTGTTCGCCCATGCCCTGGTGGGTCACGCTTTGAGACGAAGAGGATACGAACCCACGGACGAAATCGCAAGCGAAACCGCCAAATAATACAGTCTGCGCTCCAGGTGGAGATTGCCGATTGGGACGCTCAGATTTCCTAGTTCGTGAGGAACGCGTCTTTCCTCAACAGCAGTCCACCTGCCGCCGCTTGGTCCACAATAAATGTCGTCGCCGAGGTTGGGACCGCCAGATATAGGGACAATTCGTCGCGGATCAAAAATCTCAATCGAGTCGTTGGAGCACTTGACCCTTCTTTCGTAACCACTCGAATCATCGCGTCCGGCACCGCGAAGTTCAATTCGTCGGCTACTTCTTCCTCAGCGAAACCGGATGACACCAGCACCTGCAAGGCGCCGAATACTGAATTGACTGCCAACGGGTGGGCTGGAATCACTTCTCCATCTTCGCCGACAACTACCCATTCCTCATCCGGATTCATTATCAGCAAGAACCGCTCATCCAGATACGTGAACTCCACGGACGCAATCTCCTGCGGCGGAATCGCCACGACCACAGGGTTCTTCCAACCGTCGGGAATCGGATCGAAAATGTTTCCCAGAGGACAAGGCACTCCATAAACCTCGTCATGGCCCGCTCGTCGAACATAGCAAAGCCTGATTTCTGGCTTCCATGTCCCCACAATGAATTTCTCTTGAAGCGAGCGCCGATCTTGGAAGAATGACACCTGAACGCCCTCGCCGTCAGCGACTCCCATGCGGGTCTGGCTAGAGGGATTTTCGGCAATTAGCTGAGCGCTGTACAGGTCCGAGACCGCAAGCCAGAACTGTTCAAGCTTGGGCACGAACACCGGCTCGTCGTTGATGAACCAAGCGTATCCGGTGTTCTCATCGCCGAGTCGGACAAGCTCTGCCTCAAATTCATCACTCGTGATAATGATCTTGTCACTGGCCTCTCTCGACACCTGAACGAGACCGGCGAGCATGTCTTCAGGTCCGGTCCGTGCGATGACCCGAATGACGAGACCCGCGATCCCGACGACGATGAGCGCCATCAAGACGTAACCGAGTTGTTTACTCTTCACTCTGAGTCACCTTCATCATCCTTGGGCGGCTTGGCTCGTCGCCTAAGGCGGAACCGAGATTGACTAGCACTCGTTTGACCATACTGTGACATGCCGAAACGCCGGCGCCGAGCGGATCTGAATAGACCGAATGCGATTAGGGCCAACGGAACACCCGCGACGTTGGACCAGCGGGCAACGTTCTCATGGGTGGTCGAGTTGAACAACAAATCACGGGCCGTCACTGCTTTAGACCTCACGGAGGCCAGAGCGTCCTCCTGAGCGAGCCAATCAACTAGATTCAGTCCCATCGCCAGATTCTGTTGGGACCTGTCGGTGATCCCATCCATCAGCCAACGGGATGTGCCAAAAACAACGAGCCTGAATGATGAATCGTCAGGGGAGTTTTGGCGTTCTGAAATTGCGACGCCCATCAGGCTCTGCACCTGATTAATTCCGACAGGGTCATTGAGTGTGGGCGAGTTTGGCCGCACATCTCCGTAGTTGAAGTCGATTGAAGCAAATTCAGTGGTTTCGACAAGCGGAATTACATCGATTCGGGTTCGGGCATCTTCTGTTATGCCGAGAGAACTGGCCCACGGCATGAGAGCGGTGGATACGTTGCCGGCGACCTTTTCGTCGACGACAGGGACGCGAGGCCAGAACGGATAAGGCAGGAATACGCTTCCCAGTTGTGTGCCGAACGACAGCGTTTCATTCGCCTGCATGTCGAACACCAGATCGTTCTCGACGACCACGCCATACTCGGCAGGGAACTGACCGAAGCTGTTCAAATTGGGTTGAGCGATTAGTCTAGACTGGTCTATCAGGACCGAGTCGATCATTAGCATGGCTTGGCCGCCGGAATCGATAAATTGGCGCAATGCATCGGCTGCGAGATCGGGGATGTGGCGATTTGGGCCTCCGACAATAACCACATCGATGCCTGACAGGTCTGGAGCGACGTCCTCTTCGATGGGAATATCGACCACTTCATAGGCGTCCGAGAGTAGGCCCGCAAAGGTCTGGAATCCTGCAGCCGCCGTTTTTTCGCCGTGTCCGGTAAAAAATCCTACGGTTTTTTTCTGTTCTTGCAGCATTTTGTTCGCAAGAGAAGCAAGCCGATATTCGAAACCGTCCACGGTGGAAATAAACGGCAACACCTCGCGCTGATCGATGTATGTCATCGCGAGGCCCAGGTATCCCGTTGTGATCTGCAATTCGCTCTGGCTCTGGCGGTTGAATTGAACAGGAGGGACGCCGGCAAGAGATGCCTTGCGAGCTTCGTCTTCATTGTCAGCGGGGAACCGTTTAACGAGCCGGACCTTGCCGTCAGAGCTTGCAACAAAATCGTCCAAGAAATCGTTGACGTCTCGTGTGACCAATTTTATCTGGGGAGGCGGTTCGTCCGACTCGAACACTTCCACCGTGAGAATGTCGTCAAGCTGTGCAAGTATTTGTGAAGTCGCTGGACTCATGGTGAACAGTTTGTCTTCGGTGAGGTCGAGTCGGCCACCAATTGTCGTACCTGACCAACCGACGAGAACAGAAAATATGATCAAGCCAGCCACGCCAAGCTGGAGGTTGCGGTATTGAGTGCTTTTGTGGCTGAGAGTGCGGCCCCTAATCATCAGGAACGTCGCGCTCAGGAACGTTGATATCAAAGCGACAAAGTAGATCACGTCACGAAGATGAATCACCCCTCGCGCAATGCTGGAGAAGTGCGTAACCGGAGACAGGTCCTGTAACAAGGCTGCGAGTTGAGCCGGCAATGTGACAGCAACTTCGTCTCGGCCGACTATCATCAGGATCATAGTCATGGCGAAGCCCAGGATGAACGAAATAATCTGATTTCGGGTCAAACTGGACGTGAACAGGCCGATAGAGACGAACGAAGCAGCCAGGAAAAGGCTGGCAATGTACTGCCCGATCGCCGCGCCAACATCGAGGTCTCCTGCGGTCTGAACCGCAATGGGAATCCCAATCGTGGTCACTATCATGAGGGCAACGAACAGAAATCCGGATATGAACTTCGACATCAAAACGACCCAGCCTTTTATGGGGTGGGTGAGCAATATTTCGAGTGTCCCGTCGCGGTTTTCTTCCGCGAGCAGCCGCATCGTGGCAGCAGGAACGAATACTGCTAGGAGCCAGGGCAGCGATGGTTGGTCTATCACAAGGTCGACCGTAAACATCGGCCTGAGCGACGCTTCGCCCAGAATCGGGGCAGTTCTGAAATAGACTGTGGATATAACTGCCACAAACAGGACGATGATGATGTATGTCGCGGGTTGGTCGAAGTAGCCTTTGACCTCTTTTTTGACGAGCGTCAGTAGGGGAGAACGAAACATTTAGTTCGCGCTCTCCGAGGATTCCGTTGCGCCGACGGTGAGGCTATGGAACACGTCCTCCAGCCTGGGACGTTCCTCGTGCAACTCCCATAAAATCCAGTCTCGCTTCTTGGCAAGATGGAATATATCCGCTCGCGCGTCGACGTCTCCAGACATCGAGATCCGGTATCTCTTGCGACCGCCATCACTCTCTAAAGGCTCGACTTCAGAAATAGAATCCAATGTCGCTAGACCGCTTTCGATCTGGTTGCCTTCCGCCTCCAAATAGACGGATCGCAGTTCCAGAGCTTGTTGGAGAAGTTCATCCACGGGGCTGTTGGCAACCAAGTTTCCCTGGCTGATCACCAACACGCGCTGGCAGGTGTTCTCGACCTCCTGCATCACGTGTGTGCTCAAAAGCACTGTTCGTTCTCCCCCAAGATTGCGGATCAGGTCGCGAATTGTGATGCGCTGATTGGGGTCAAGCCCTTCCGTAGGCTCGTCCAGCACGAGAATTGTTGGGCGGTGCAGGATCGCCTGCGCCAGCCCTACCCTCTGATGGTAACCCTTGGACAGCTCGTGAATCGGACGGTGGTAAACGTTCTGGAGGCCAGTTTCCTCCACGGTCTGATCAAGATTTTCCTTGCGCTCTGACTTTGACAATCCTCTCAACTCTGCGACGAACGCGAGGTATTCTGAAACAAGCATGTCCTCATACAGAGGATTGTTTTCTGGCAGATAGCCGATGGATGCACGCGTTTCGAGATCGTTCTCCTGAGTGTCGATGCCGTTGATCGTAATGGAGCCTCGATCGGGAGTGTAGTAGGAAGTCAACATCCGCATTGTGGTCGTTTTGCCAGAGCCATTTGGCCCCAGGAACCCGGCGATCTCACCCTTCCGAACAGCAAACGAAAGGTTGTCCACCGCAATCAGCGCGCCGAAGTTCTTGGTCACGCCTTTGACATTGATTGTGTATTCCTGGCCGTCGTCTGGTTGGTTTTCGACCTCGGACACCTGTGATTTTTCTTCTTCCATCATTGCCTGAAACATCTCGTATTTGGATACGGCGCTGGCAGGTACGCGGTTTCGCAAATCGGCGTCATCCCCCAGGAACGGGCGGCCCTATATGGGGGACAACGCAGTTAAGTTTTTGCCTGTCGTGCGATCACAATTAGTCGTCGAATGGAGCAGGCAGTTTCATTGGGTTCAATTCGGTTATCAACGACTCAGTCGTCAACACCATTCCGGCAACGCTGGCGGCGTTTTCAAGAGCCGACCGGGTCACTTTGGCAGGGTCAACGATTCCCATTTCGAACATGCTACCATATTCGCCGATCTCTGCATCGAATCCGTAGTCGCCCTCGCCTTGCCTGATTTTGTCAAGAACGATTTCACCGCTGAGACCAGCGTTTTCAGAGATCAACATAATTGGGTAGTTGGCAGCCTGCGCCACTATTTGAACGCCAGTGAGAACGTCGCCAGTGGCGTCGATATTCGCCAAAGTAGCATTGGAAGCCCGCAATAGCGCAACACCGCCGCCTGGAACAATTCCTTCTGCCATAGCCGCCCGGGTGGCTGCGATGGCGTCTTCGAGTCGCTGGCGCTTCTCGCGAAGCTCGATTTCAGTTGCGGCTCCAACCCTTAGAACCGACACCCCGCCGGACAGCTTGGCGGCTCGTTCCTCCAACTTTTCGCGGTCGTAATCGGACGAGGTCTCCTCGGCCTGTTGGCGAATCTGGCCGATTCGGGCGTGGATATTTACCTGGTCTCCGCCACCTTCCACGAATGTAGTCTCATCTTTCGTCGCGATCACTCGCCGAACGGTCCCCAGATCGTCTAACGTGACAGAATCTAGAGTTCGGCCGGCGTCGGAACTGATGACGTTGGCTCCAAATAGGACGGCCATGTCGTCTAGGATAGCGGCCCTGCGGTCGCCAAAAGCGGGAGCCTTGATTCCAAGACAGTTGAGGTTGCCCCTCAGCTTGTTTACCACCAGCGTGGCCAGAGCTTCGCCGTCGATGTCCTCTGCGATAATGATGATATTTTTGGTGGTCGCGCTGATGGTTTCGAGAATGGCGACTAGTTCGGAGGCCGATGAAATCTTCTCAGAGGTGAGTAGTATTCGAGGTTCATCTATCTCGACGATCATCCGTTCCTGGTTAGTCGCCATGTAAGGGGAGAGGTACCCCCGGTCGATCTGCATGCCTTCGACATACTCGACCTCGTATCCCATGCCTTTGGATTCCTCAACAGTCACGATTCCTTCACTTCCGATTTTATCCAAAATGTCGGCCAGCAAATTACCCATCTCTGGATCATGGGAAGATAGAATCGCAACTTGTCCAATCTGCTCTCGACCTTCGACTGGTCGGGACATATTTGCAATCTCACCGCGAATGGCATCGACGGCCAAATCGATGCCTTTTTTGAGCGCCATCGGGTTCGCTCCGGCGGCAAGGTTCTTAAACCCCTCACGCACCATATTGTGGGCTATAACCGTCGAAGTAGTGGTGCCATCACCGACGTCATCGTTCGTGTTCGACGCGGCTTCTTTCAGTAACTGCACTCCCATGTTCGGGAACGCATCTGGAAGCTCAATTTCCTTAGCGATTGTCACGCCGTCGCTGCAAATCTGAGGAGGACCAAAGTCCTGATCGAGAACTACGTTCCTGCCGGCAGGCCCCAGTGTCACGCCGACGGCACGCGCAAGTGTCTCGATACCCACCATGAGCTCTCTTCGAGCATCCTCGCTGTGTTGAAATTGCTTGGCCATGTAGTTCTCACCTCAAATGTGTTTTCTGATTGTATTAATACTAGATGAATCCAGCTTCGGGTTGGAAATTTGATGTTCGTTGAATATTGTAGCGCCAAACTCGACTGCATTTCACATCGGCATCGGTTAGGGGCGGTTAGGCGTCTATGTCGAGCTATTCAACGCCGGCTTCGATTCCGATTTCATATAACGCTTTGCGCGTGGCAGGTATCTGATCATCGGGCAGATGTTCGATCTGAACGAAGCCGCCGGGGCACGCCTCTTCAAACCTTTGCAGATACCGGGCGTTGTCGACGATTCCCTGTCCGATCACCGTCTCTTCAACATGCAAAACCAATCTGTCCTGAAGGAACAAATCTTTTGCATGGCCGCAGATCGTCTAGCGTCCGAGAACGTCGAAGAGATAGTCTATCAATTCGGTTGTGGAGAACGCCTGAGGAACGCTGCCCACGAAATTTACCGGATCCATGTTAAATCGAAGGGTGTCTGATCCCACGACCTCGATTAAGCTCGGCGATGCGTTCTGGAGTGTCCAATATCGATAGCGTGTGGCCTTTAATCGCTAGCATCGTGCCTTCAGATTCTGTCGCTTCGCACACCCTTTTGAGACTGTAGACCAGCGTCTCGAATGTCTCAGGTTTGTAGTTGTCGGGGTGGGCATACCACGAGCCATTAGGGTGCAGGCTGCCGGACCTGACATAGAGGTTGTCCCCGCCCAGCCAACGAGCCACCTTGCACATGAGTTGCATGGCCCGAACGCCCTTGGCCCGCTTGTCCGGGTCCGGGTCGATCAGATCGGGGTGCTGGGCCGCCGTCTGGCACGGGTTGACGCCCCCAACATTCATTATTTCACGGAGGCGCTTCGCATCTGATTCGGTTGTTTCCAAAGGTTCGAGGTACCGGCAAGCCGCTCCGGTGAACCCGTGGTCTCGAATGTTTGTCATTGTCGCTTCGGTGACTTCGTTCAGATCTTTTAGCATCAGCCCCTGGACTCCAAGATACATTTCACGCTCCGTTGGGTTGATAAGCAAGATTCCTCGACGGTCCCGATCTGTCGGATAGCCAGTTTCACGCGATTCCGCGCATGATGAACGTTTTGAAATCTGTGATCTTCATATCGAGTTCCTAGCTATATTTCGACGAATCGCATTAGCTCTGCGTGGTGCTGTCGCATCGTACCAGACTCCACGAGTCAGCACGCGATGGACTGTTCGACACCACAACGGCAGCGACGGTATAATTGCCCATATTCCATTCAGAAATCTGCGGGGGAGTGTCGGAATTGGTAGACGAGCATGATTTAGGATCATGTGCCGAAAGGCGTGGGAGTTCGAGTCTCCCCTTCCCCACCAGCAGAAAACACGTTGGAATCACGATAAGCGCCGAGACTCAGAATTGCTCTCATGACTGAAGATCAGAGTTACGCATTCGGGGACTCAATGCTCGCGGATCAGCGTCTGGCGCTATTAGCCGAAGTCTTCGAGCCAACTTCGGCGGCGTTCATCCGTCATGCCGGACCTGAATCAGTCAAATATGCCATTGACCTCGGATGCGGTCCAGGGTACGCCACGCGCATGCTTGCAGATGCATTTCCATCAGCATCGGTGATTGGGCTTGACATATCCAATCATTTCATTCGCTCTGCCCGGAGCAGGGAACACGCAACAACGCAGTTTTACCTACACGACGTGACAGGCAATCCGCCCCCCGGCCCTCCGGCAGACCTTATGTACGCTCGGTATCTCTTGGCTCACATTTCTGACCCGACTGTCGTTGTCTCTCGATGGCTCGACTTCCTGAGCCGAGACGGCAGGCTTTTGATTGAAGAAAACCAGAGCATCGACACCGACAATCCAGTGTTTGTCAACTATCTAGATATTTTGACTCGGATGCTTGTAGGCCAGTCTAATAACCTGTATCTGGGTCCGACGGTCGAAGAGTTAGTAAACTCAGCGGGCCTGAATTGTTTAATCGACCAGGTTACACCTGTGAGAGTTTCTGACCGTGACACCGCGACGATGTTTCGTATGAACATCGAATCCTGGCAGCACAACCCGTTCATCCTTGATAACTATTCGCAACGGGACGTGTTATCTATGATGTCCGCTCTTGATAGTATTCGCCGCGCCGACGAAGTTTATTCGTCAATCACTTTCAACGTTCGACAGTTCGCGCTCGGGCGCAGTTGACATATCAACAGTGTCGAATTGACGCCTGACGCTTGTTGGGTCAAAATTCCGTATGCTACCATCAATTCATGAGTTCTGATCACACCGACAACATACGAAACTTCTGCATAATCGCCCACATCGACCACGGAAAATCCACTCTTGCGGACCGTCTCCTCCAGGCAACCAACACCGTTGATGACAGAGATATGGTTGAGCAGGTGCTGGACTCGATGGATCTTGAGCGTGAGCGAGGAATAACCATCAAAGCCCAAGCCGTGCGGATGAGTTACACCGCGGCAGATGGGCAGGTTTACCAACTCAACCTCATCGACACACCCGGTCACGTCGATTTCTCCTACGAAGTCTCCCGTAGTCTCGCCGCCTGTGAAGGGGCGTTGCTGATCGTGGACGCAACTCAGGGAATTCAGGCGCAGACGCTCGCCAACGTCTATCTGGCGATGGGGCACGATCTGGAAATTATCCCAGTCGTGAACAAGATCGACCTCGATATCGCTGAACCTGAGCGCGTTTCGCTGGAAGTTCAGCAGGCGTTCGGGTTCAATGCCGACGAAGTTCACATGGTTTCGGCCAAGTCAGGGCAGGGTATTGATGAGTTGCTCCAATCCATAGTTGACAGAGTGCCGAGCCCGAAAGGCGAATCAGACTCGCCTTTGCGCGCGCTGATTTTCGACTCCAAGTACGACCCATACAAAGGCGTGGTCGCCTACGTTCGGGTGTTGGACGGGGAGGTTTCATCCAGAGGCAAGATCAGGGTGATGTCCGCCGACAAAGAGAGCGAAATTCTCGAAGTCGGCTACTTCCAACCCGGTCCCACAAAATCAACGTCTCTGAAGAGAGGTGAAGTCGGATACGTCGCAACGGGACTCAAGAGCGTCGGTGACGCTCCGGTGGGCGACACGTTGACAATGGCGGCCCGACCAGCGTCGGAGCCACTCACAGGCTACGAGACCCTTAAGCCTATGGTGTTCGCCGGACTCTATCCGGCAGATGGCGAAGAATATCTGGCACTGAGAGAGGCGCTGGAGAAACTTCAATTGAATGACGCGGCGTTAACGTTCACTCCCGAATCGTCACTGGCTCTGGGCACGGGTTTCCGCTGCGGATTCCTCGGACTGCTGCATATGGACATCGTCCAAGAGCGATTGGAGCGGGAGTACGATGTCGACCTGCTAGCCACGTCGCCAAGCGTGGCCTACAACATCCTGCTGACCGACGGCTCGGAAATTGAGATTGAAAGCCCGGCGAAACTTCCCCAACCCCAGCGTATCGAAGATTATAGGGAACCCTGGTTGGACCTCAGTATTATCACGCCAGCCGCTTACATCGGGCCGATCATGGAACTCGTGCAGACCCGAAGAGGCATCTTCAACAAGATGGAGTATCTCCAGTACGGCAATTCTGTCGTCGGCGCGGGAGACGGCGGAGACGCAAGAGTCCTGCTGGAGTACGAAGTGCCTCTCGCCGAGGTGTTAATGGACTTCTATGACCAACTGAAAGCGAAGACTTCGGGCTATGCTTCGATGGACTACGCTCTTTCAGGATACCGAAGTGGCGACCTTGTGAAATTGGACATCCTGGTGGCGGGCGAACCGGTTGATGCCCTTTCAATCATGATCCACCGCAGCGAGGCCGCTCGACAGGGCAGGGCGCTGGTGGACAAGTTGAAAGAATTGATCCCACGCCAGATGTTCGAGGTGCCAATTCAGGCCGCGATCGGCAACAGAATCATCGCCCGAGAGAATATCCGCGCGCTTCGCAAGAACGTTCTCGCCAAATGCTACGGCGGCGACGTGTCACGCAAGCGCAAGCTGCTCGAAAAACAGGCCGAAGGTAAAAAACGCATGAAACGTGTGGGCACTGTCGAGATTCCTCAAGAGGCATTTTTGAGCATCCTCAAAGTGGAACGCTGAGCGACAGGATTATTTCAACGAGTTGCGAGCCGCTTCGATCATGCGTTCAATGTCCGCCTTCGTGTGAACCAGTGACACGAACAATGCTTCAAACGGCGACGGCAGCAGATAGACGCCCTCGTCCAGCATGTTGTGGAAGAACCTTGTGAAGCCTTCGCGGTCGGACTTGGCGACAGTTTCCCAGCTATTGACCGGCCTTGGGTTGAAGAACAGCGTCATCATTGACCCGACGCGATTGATGGTCAGAGGAGTCTAGGCCTCGGCGAACACATCGTTCAGGCCATCGGCCAAGAGAGCGGCCTTCTCTTCAAGTTGTTCTTAGGCGCTTGATTGTTGCAGCCGGTGGATCGTCTCAATGCCTGCCGCCTACGCAACCGGATTGTCGGATAGAGTGCCCGCCTGATAAATGGGACCGAGCGGAGACACGACGTTCTTGATGTCCTCGAGCCCGCCATATGCGCCCACAGGCATGCCCCCGCCGACGATATTGCCGAAACATGTCAGGTCCGGCGTGACTCCGTAGATTCGCTGTGCGCCTTCGAGCGCTACGCAGAATCCCGTGATAATTTCGTCAAAAATCAGCGACACGCCACGCCCGGTTGTGATCTCTCGAAGTCCTTGAAAAATCCATCTTCCGGGGGAACTACGCCCATGTTGCCGGCCACTGGCTCGACAATCACGCAAGCGATGGAATTTGGATACTCATCAAAATGGATTGAAATCGAGCCGATTTCGTTAAACTGAGCGATCAGGGTGTCCTGTGCCAAGGACTCGGTGACTCCAGCGGTATCTGGCACATCGCGGGACGTGGCTCCAGAGCCGGCAGCGACGAGCAGCGCATCAGCGTGGCCGTGGTACCCGCCCTGGAATTTGATAATCTTGTCTCGACCGGCATAGGCACGCGCGAGCCTCAGTGCGCTAATAGCCGCCTCTGTGCCAGAATTCACGAATCGCACCACCGAAACTGACGGGTACGCCTGAATTACCACCGAAGCCATTTGACTCTCGGCTTCGGTGGACGCTCCGAAGCTGATGCCATTCTTGGCGGCGGTTGACACGACAGCAATGACGCCATCGTCTGGGTGGCCAAGAATGAGCGGGCCCCACGAGCAAACGTTATCGATGTACTCGTTCCCGTCAGCGTCCCAAACGTGCGAACCTTTGCCTCTTGAGAAGAATATTGGCGTTCCGCCAACAGCGCCCCACGATCTCGCCGGACTGTTGACCCCTCCGGGTATGAGATTCTGTGTTTCGCGGTACAACTGGGCCGAGCGTTGACGGTTCGATCCTTCACCTCATTTGGGAATACTGGAAATGTTCGCCGCCAATTCTAGAATCTAGCTGCGAGGTGCGCGACTATTCAAATTGCTTCAGCTTGCACTGCGGTAGTACACTCAAACCGGCTATCCCCATTCGGCAGGAGCAATTATGAAAATCACCGGATTGGAAACTCGACTATTCTCATCTCAACACAGCAATGCTAAGCGAAACTGGCTGATTGTTGTGCTTCACACCGACGAAGGAATAGACGGGATCGGCGAAGCCTCAATGCTCGGATTCGATCCTATCGTGGCGAGTTTGCTAGAAGAGTGGGGCGAAGCGTATCTCGTCGGCAAAGACCCAATGGCAAACGAGCTTCATTGGATGCGCCTCTATCAGGATAACATCGGTCGAGGTGGCAGGTTGTTCTCAACCGCTCTTTCAGGTATCGACCTGGCCCTGTGGGACCTGCGGGGCAAGGCTCTAGGTGTTCCGGTTTACAAGCTTTTGGGCGGCCCGATTCGCGACAAAATCAGGGTGTACGCAAACGGCTGGTATACGACTCCCGGCGCCCCAGAACTGAATGCCGAAGAGGCCAAACGGGTCGTGGCAATGGGCTACACCGCCATGAAATTCGATCCTTATGGTCACGACAGCTATTACACGATAACCGCTGAAGAAGCTCAACTGTCGGAAGATCGGGTTGCGGCGGTGCGAGAAGCTGTTGGGCCGGACGTCGACATCCTGGTCGAAGTCCACGCTAAGTTCAACGTCCACACTGCTATTGAATTGGGCCAGCGCCTCGAGAAGTATCGCCCATTCTGGTTCGAGGAGCCGGTGTCTCAAGAGAACGTGTCGGAGATGGCTCAAGTCCGAGATCACGTCCGAATCCCCATCGCCACGGGCGAGCGCCTCTACCTGAAGCATCCGTTCTATGAACTTGTGAAAGCGCAGGCTGTTGACGTCCTGCAACCAGACATTTGCAACGCTGGTGGAATCACAGAACTCAAGAAGATCGCTGCGATCGCCGAATCTCAGCATGTGTCGATGGCTCCCCATAACACCAACGCGGCTGTCGGGACTGTCGCAAGCATGCACCTGGACGTTGCGATGCCAAATTTCCTTATTCAGGAATATCACGCAGAATTTTACGAACCTCACTACTTCGAGGTATTCGACGGCCTCCCCCGTCAGAAAGACGGGTACGTCGAACTGTCAGAAGATGCGGGATTTGGCCTGACGCTGAACGAGGATGTTTTCAACGATCATCCGTACATCCCGCTTGGTCGGGGAGAGAGGGGAATTTAACCGTGGAGAATTTCAGAGATAAAGTCGCGGTGATAACTGGCGGGGCAAGCGGTATCGGCAGGGCGTTCGCAGATCGCGCGGTGGCGGAAGGCATGAAGGTCGTTTTGGCCGATGTCGAACGGGAACCGCTGCTCAGGGCCGAAGCGGAACTGAGCGAACGCGGCGCCCAGGTTTTAGCCATCGAGACCGACGTGTCAAAGACTGTCGATCTGGAGCAGTTGGCCGAGCAAACGGTCTCGACATTTGGCGGCGTTCATCTGCTGTTCAACAATGCGGGTGTCGCATTGGGCGGGCGAATTTGGGAGAACACGACCGACGATTGGGACTGGATAATGGGCGTCAATCTGATGGGCGTCATCCACGGAATTCGGGTGTTTGTGCCGATTATGCTGGAGCAGGCAGACGAATGCCATATTGTGAACACAGCGTCAATGGCAGGGCTTATCGCGGGGTCTAGATTGGGCGCTTATAAAGTCACGAAGTTTGGAGTGGTGGCGTTGTCCGAAACGCTATATTTCGAGCTCGGCGAGAATGGCGCTAACATTGGAGTCTCGGTGCTATGTCCCGGGTTCATTCGCACTCAGATAAACAAGTCCCACCGCAATAGGACTGATGGCGGATCGCAGATTCTGAGTCAGAACGCAAAAGAACCTAGCTTCTTGGATGAAGGCGTTGCCGGCGGAAAAGAGCCAAGTTTCATAGCAGATTACGTGTTCGATGGAATCAGAGCCGGAAAGTTGTATCTGCTCCCGCACGAAGGTTCTGGCGACAGAGTGATGCACCGCGCTCAAGAGATCGTGGCCGAGGTAGCCCCTTCTCTGGAGCGACCCACGTTCACGCCGCTGTCAGGCAACCAATAATATGAAAATACTGGGCATCGAGACCTCCTGCGACGAAACAGCCGCTGCCGTGATCGAGGACGGCACGGTAATCCATTCAAACGTCATTGCGTCCCAAGTTGAAATGCACGCCCGTTACGGCGGAATCGTGCCTGAGATTGCGTCTCGACAGCACATGACAGCTATGATTCCAGTCGTGCAGACAGCACTCTCGGAGGCGTCGATCAATCTCGAAGACCTTGACGGCATTGCGGTAACTCACGGGCCAGGCCTTGCCGGATCACTCCTTGTCGGAGTCAACGCCGCCAAAGGTTTGGCCGTGTCTCACAACCTGCCTTTCATCGGTATCAACCACCTGGAAGGGCATATCTATGCCGCTTGGCTGGAGGATGGCGTCGATCCCGAATCCGATCCAGGATTTCCCATAATGTGCCTGATAACATCTGGAGGCCACACCGATCTGATTGTCATGCGGGGGCACGGAGATTACCAACTTGTGGGCAGGACGAGAGACGACGCGGCCGGAGAGGCATTCGACAAGGCCGCCCGCGTTCTGGGACTCGGATTTCCAGGCGGGCCTGAGATTCAACGCGCCGCCGAATCCGCAATCGGCACCGAGCCGAGACTGCCGAGGCCCAACGTGAAAAACTCGCTGGACTTCAGCTTCAGCGGCCTGAAAACAGCGGCCCTTCGCCGTGCTGAAGAAAAGGGCATGTATCCGCCCAGGGAAGATCAGAATATTGACTCCCAAGAAGTGTCTGAGATCGCGGCTGCGTTTCAAGAAGCAATAGTTGACACATTGGTCAAGCGAACGCTTGAGGCGGCGCAACGTTATGATGTCAACGGCATACTGATGGGTGGGGGAGTGGCCGCAAATTCGCAATTGCGGGAATGGATGTCCGATCAGTCCTCGACGCCGGTTGTGGTTCCCAGGCCTGGATTGTGTACTGATAACGCGGCGATGATCGGAGCGGCTGCGTTCCTTCGTATCAAAGACAACCCAGACCGTATTTGGGATCTGGACGTGATCCCGAATCTCCGATTAGGCTAACGAGGAGCGAATTTCGACGGCACTCCAGAGTGGTTGACCGACGACTCTTTGATCTGATACAGCCTGTTGATGAAGGAGTTGACATCTTCAGAATTTTCCCCAGAATCAAACTCCCACTTTATCTCCGATCCGCCTGCCCGGAACACTGCGGTCGGGTTGCCTGGCTCAGTAACATGACTGATGACCAGATAAACACCCATTAACAACACAATTGCAGATGACGCCAGTTTAATGCCCGTGTTTTCAATTGTTCCGAATAGAACGATGGATAGCACGACTGCTAGAGCGGCCCAAATATAGGCGCTATACCCTTCTCGATTGGAAGTGATCTCGACCGCTTCAATATCGCGCACAGAGGCGATCACGGCTGTGCGTTGTTTCTCATTGCCGCTGAGGTGAATTATCCGGCTGTCTGTCAGCAGCAGCGCTTCGGGGCGTTTGGATGACGGCTTCCCGGCAGAATCGGCTGTGTTGATGGCGAAGGCGACTCGCTCTCTATCCATAAGGGACACGCCTCCGAAGCCGAATTCAGTTAACTCCAAACCAATCTCCTTAACCGCTGATGTCTAATTCTAATGTTACCAGACACGAGTTCAACACGGTTGATCACAACATATCAACCACAGTCTCTCCGCCCTTCATCACGAACCGAACGCTCCGCCCCTCCTCCAGAGTTGTCACGTCGTCGAGCGGATTCGAGTCCACCAAGATTAGGTTCGCGGACTTGCCAGTTTCGACAGCTCCAATTCGATCATCCAACCCGAGACATTTTGCGGCTCTGCCCGTGGCAGAAATGATTGCTTCCATTGGCGACATTCCGGCTCCGACCAAACAGCTTATCTCCTGGGCATTGTTGCCGTGAACCCACCCACCGGCGTCGGTGCCGGTGACGATCTTGACGCCAGCTTCCATCGCCATCTGAAGGCTCTTAACGTGGTGTTCGAGAAGCTCCTCAGACCTTGCCCTGCCGTGGGGAGTTCCTTGCGCTCGGTGGTAGATATACACGCTAAATGTAGGGATGTAAAACACGTCGTTCTCAACCATCAACGGAAGAATGTCGGGGTCTTCATCTAGATGCGTTCCATGTTCGATTGAGTCGACACCGACCTCCACTGCCATACGCAGGCCCGGGCCTCCCAGAGCGTGGCACATTACTCGCTTACTGTGTGCATGGGCTTCGTCGACGATGGCTTCCAGTTCGTCCCTTCCCATGTGGAGGTCCTTTGGTCCAAGACCCGGCCGGGAACTGGCGCCCCCAGTCGTGCCTGTTTTTATGGCGTCGGCACCGCCGAGAATCATTTCTCGAACCTTTGCTCTGGCGGCAGTGGGTCCATCGGCAACGCTGTTGGGCAGGGATGGATTAGGAGGAGCAGGGTGGTGGTAACCAGATGGACTGGCATGGTCGCCGATGCCTCCTGTCGGCGTGATGATGTCCAGCACGACCTGAAGATTGGGGCCGGGAACCAGTCCTTCGTCCACTGCCATTCGGAAACCGGCATCGAGTCCGCCTCCGTCTCGCACTGTCGTGTAACCGGTCTCAAGAGTCTGCTTCAACACCGAGGCTATCCGCAAGTGACGCTGGCTCAGCGGCTCGGTGAGTCCCCACTTGTCCGCCAGTCCATAACCCATAGACGCCAGATGATCGTGGCAATCGATCAGGCCAGGCAACATTGTCATTCCGTTGCCATCAATGATTTGCGCACCGGCGGGAATCTGCCCGGCGTCGGTTGTCGATACATCGGAAATGTCGGCGCCATCCACAATTACTGTGGCGTCTTCCAACAAGCCGCCTTTGCCGTCGATCAGTCGGACATTGGTTATTGCGATCACTTTTATCCTCCATGTTTGCCGCTATATACCAATGAGGAATATATCACTTACAGCGAATGAGTCCAATGGGGCGCTGAGAATCCTGAACCGGCGCAGATAGACTCGATATAGCGCCTGTGATACTCTCGACTCGATCCGTGCCTCAGCTCGGATTTTTGAGCCATCACTTTATATTAAAATGGACAGATGGAGATTTCGATGGAAAGACCTGTATTTAAGGCTGTAGGCACGCCCGTGGAGGAACTGGACACCCCAGCCCTTGTGGTCGACGTTGGATCGGTGAAACACAACATCGCAGAGGCGCACGGAGCGTTCGCCAGCGGCCCTTCGTTGCTTCGACCCGACGTCCATTCGCACCTGTGCCCCGCGATCGCTGCGATGCAACTGGCCGCCCCCGGCACCGTCGGCGGCGTTGCGGTGTCCACCGTTGGGGAAGCAGAAGTGTTCTCTGAGAACGGCGTGTCGGACATATTGGTGCGAAATCTGTTGGTCACGAAATCTAAGATTGTCCGCGCTTGTGGAGTCGCCAGTAGATGCAGTATAACGGTCGTCGTCGAAAGCACCGCCAACGCCAATTTGTTGTCCCAAATCGCGTCCGAATCAGGCGTCGAGCTTGGGGTGTTGGCGCAGGTGAAGTCACCAGGGGGACAGATTGGAGCCGCTTCTGCCGAGGTCGCTCTTGCGTTGGCACGAGCCGTTTTGGAACTAGATGGCTTATTGTTCAAGGGGCTATACGCTGAGAGCGAATTTCCGAGTGAAGACGCCGGCTCGAACACGACGCAAACCTTGCTGGAAGCGAAAGCGGCGCTGGAGAACTCTGGCATAGACGTTCCAACTGTGAGCGTGTCGGCAAACGAGGAGCTTTTTAACTCAGGAGGCGCAGAAGGCATCACTGAGGTCATCGCGGGAGCGTATGCGCTGATGGACAATCGACACACTGCGTATCACTCGAACCTTCGACACGCAGCGAAAATCCTGGCCACCATAATAACCCACCCAGAACCAGAGGTGGCATGGTTAGACACGGGCCAGAAGGCTTCAAGCATTGACACAGGACTGCCTGAAGTCGATGGCGCATCGGGCGTGTCGTTGTCCCGAATGAGCGCCGAGCATGGCGGTTTGGTCCTGGAAGGCGACGCTCAAAACTCGTTGAACGTCGGCGACAAGGTATGG
>Ga0208113_1000016_pt1 | contig 70610 bp, 78 predicted proteins | sample Knorr_S7_td_NADW_FD_185598 | JGI IMG/M metagenome (GOLD analysis project Ga0208113, IMG submission 185598) | Marine microbial communities from Southern Atlantic Ocean transect - Knorr_S7_td_NADW_ad_2505m_LV_A (SPAdes) (version 2) | ecosystem: Environmental > Aquatic > Marine > Oceanic | place...
TTGATTATCGTTGTGAGGAGGTGGAGATGATTGCGTAGATTCTTGATTATCGTTGTGAGGAGGTGGAGATGATTGCGTAGATTCTGTTTGTTTATAGACCGATGAACTGAGTTCTTGAATAAATTTACTAAAAGCATCAGTTTTTTCACTTATCAGAGAAATGTCATTAGAGGGAATGGCGTCTTTCAAGTCTTTGACTCTTTGATCTAATTGAGAAACTTGTTCTTCAGAAAGTTTATCTTTTAGATCATTTTTTGTTCTTTCCGCAGTATATATCATATGTTCAGCAGTGTTTGTTGCTTCAGCAAGTTTTTTTCTTTTCTTATCTTCATCAGCAAATTGTTCAGCATCTTTTTTTGCTTTTTCAATTTCGTCATCTGATAAATTACTCGATGCAGTAATAGTAGTACTCATTTCTTTACTAGTAGCAAGGTCTTTAGCAGAAACTTTAATTATTTTATTTGGATCAACGTCAACAGTGACTTCAATTTGCGGAATGCCTCTTGGTGCAGGAGGTATACCACCTAGTATAAATTCACCAAGAAGTGTATTATCTGAAGCCATTGGTCTTTCTCCTTGGCAAATCTTAATTTGAACAGCATCTTGATTGTCTGCTGCTGTAGAAAAGATTTGGGTTTTTTTAGTAGGAATAGTAGTATTTCTTGGAATTAGTTTAGTATGAACGCCTCCTAGAGTTTCAATACCAATCGATAGAGGTTGGTTATCAATTACCACCATACTAGAGGTAGTTGAGTCACCACTCATAATTGATGCTTGTAATGCTGCCCCATGAGCAACGCATTCCATAGGATCTATACCAGTTTCTGGATCGTGACCAGTAGATTTTTTAACGAATTCCCTAACACAAGGCATTCTTGTTGGACCACCAACAAGAATAATTTTATTAATAGATGAAGAATCTAGTTTTGCATCAGAAAATGCTTTTTTGATTGGTTCTTCACATTTTTGTAATATAGGAAAGACTATATCTTCAAGTTTAGCACGACTTAAAGTATTTCTAAAATTAAAATTATTATCAGCAGATAAATTCGGTATGTTAGTTTCGACTACTATTTCGGTAGACAACCGAACTTTTGCTTGTTCAGCAGCTAGTCGAAGAGCTCTAATAGCATCAGCATCATCTTTTAAATCCATTCCGCGTTGTTGTTTAACTTCATCTTTAAAATAATCCAATATTGCTTGAGTCATATCTTCACCGCCAAGTTGTGTATCACCAGTAGTGGTTATTACATTCAATACTCCACCACCTATATCCATTATTGTAATATCAAGAGTTCCACCACCGAAATCAAAAACCATTACTTTTTGCTCCAAATCCTTTTTATCGAAACCATAAGATAGGGCTGCAGCAGTAGGTTCATCAAGAAGTCTAATTACATCTAAACCAGCAATTTTTCCAGCATCTTCAGTAGCTTTTCTCTGATTGGCATCAAAATATGCAGGAACGGTAATAACAACTTTTTCAACTTTCTGACCAATTCTATTCTCCGCATCAGATTTTATTTTTCGAAGAATTAAGGCAGAAATTTGTTCAGGAGTATAATCTTTACCATCTATGTTTTGCTTATGTTTTATACCCATTTTTCTTTTAATTGTTGTTATTGTTCTACTAGGAGGATAATTTTTTGCAGTTTCACCAACAACTGGGGGACCTTCTCGAGGAAAGGCAACCACGGAAGGAAATGCTTTTCCATATAATCCTGCACCTTCTGAACTCGGTATAAGCTCAGGTCGACCCATGTTCATAAAAGCTGCAGCTGAATTACTCGTTCCCAAGTCAATTCCAATTATTTTAGATTTAGTTTCTGACATTCACATTTTCCTCTTTTGTATTAGATTTAGATTGAGATATTTCAACATCACAAAACTGAAAAACATTACCAGAAATTTTATAACCTTTTTTAATTTCTTTGTAAATTATATCGGTTCCACCATCAGGAGTTAAAATTTCTTTAACTACTCGATGTAAACTTGGATCCCATTTTTCACCGATTTTGACCTCAATAAGTTCGACTGATTCAGATTTGAAAATTTGTTTAAGTTTTTTAATAACAGTTTCAATGCTATCGCCCATATCCTCGGAATGGTTAACAACTCGATTTAGATCTTCATATAATTCAATCAGGTGTTTAATAACTTCTGCACGAGATTTCATTTTTGCATTTAACAAATCTTGTTCTTTGAGTTTTTTATAATTATCAAAATCTGCATATAAATATGAGTAATCTTTCTTCGATTTTTCCAATTCAGTCTTAAGAGTTTCCAATTCAGCCTCTAAGTCTAAATCCATTTTTGTTTTTTGTGGCGATGTTCTGTGTTTTTGAAAACATTCTTTGCAATAAACTGGTCTATTTTCGTCTGGTTTAAATGGAACTTCGGCTTCATTACCACAATCTGTACATATTACTTTATACTTTTCCCGTTTTTTCATATACCTTCAATTACTAGTTCCTAACTAAAAGATAGTAACTTGACCATATGTATAAATCTTTTCCTTCAAATTAGATAAAACTTAATTTGGATTTTAATAATGCAAAATGAATTAGGTAATAGATATGACTGATGGAATTTCATTCTCTTCAGGTGGAAAAGATTCAATACTTTCACTTCATTTAGCTCATAAAAATGGGATCAATATCAAAAGCATGATTACAATGATTCCTGAGGATTCCGAAAGTATGCTATATCATACACATAATGTATCATTAGTAAAGATAATTGCAGAAGTAATGGGAATTCAATGGATTTCAGTGAATGCTCCGAAGAATTCTGAAATAGATGCATTAACTAATGCATTGAAAAAAGTAGATGCAAAATATCTGATAACAGGAGGAATAGAATCAAATTATCAAAAGAAAAGATTTGATAATGTATGTAAAGAAGTAAACATGAAACATTATGCACCATTATGGGGTTTAGATGCCAATAAATTATATGAAAATATTATTATAAATAAAATAGATCCGATAATTGTTTCGGTAGCTGCCCTTGGTTTAGGAAAAGAATGGTTGGGAATTCATTTAAAAGAACAATCGATAAAGAAATTACTTCAATTATCAGAAAAATACAAATTCAATGCCGTTGGAGAGGGAGGTGATTTGGATACTCTAGTACTTGACGCTCCGCTTTTTTCAAAAAAGCTAGAACCATCAGGAGTTGAATTAATATGGTATGGGGATAGAGGTAGATTAAAAATTAATAATCTTAAAAAGATTTCAAAGTGATTAATATGTTAAATAATTTAAGAGATAGTTTACAGAGTGCAATAAAAAAATTTGTAGGAAGTCAAACCTTAGATAAATCAACTATAAAAGAATTTGTAAAAGATCTTCAAAGATCACTATTACAAGCAGATGTAAATGTCAAGCTTGTACTCGATTTAACACAAAAAATTGAATTAAGAGCATTAAAAGAAGAGATACCTGCAGGAATACCAAAACGTGATCATATAGTAAAGATACTTTATGAAGAATTATCTGAAATACTTGGGTCAAAAAATAAATTTAATCTAAAAAAAGATAAAGAAAATATTATTCTTGTGCTTGGAATACAAGGAAGTGGAAAAACAACATCTATAGGAAAGCTAGCTAGATATTTTTCAAAAAATAAGCATTCGGTTGGAGTAATTGCAGCAGATACCTTTAGGCCAGGAGCATTAGCACAAATAAGGACCATATGTGAGCCATTAAATATTGAAATATTTGGACAAGAAGAGGAGAAAAATGCAAGAAAGATAATTAAAAGTGGAATAGAATTTTTTAAGAAATCATCTAAAGATGTTATCATAATAGACACATCAGGACGTCATAAAGAAGAGAAAGCTTTACTTGATGAAATAAAGCAACTTTCAAATGAAATTAAGCCAGATCACACGTTTCTTGTGATAGATTCAACGATTGGTCAGCAATCTGAATCACAAGCACGTGCATTCACAGAAGTAGCTCCAGTAGGAGGAATAATTTTGACAAAACTTGATGGAGCTGCAAAAGGAGGTGGTGCAATTATAGCAGTCGCAAATACCAAATCAAGTATTTTTTTCATAGGGACAGGGGAAAGAATTGACGATTTAGAAGAATTTGTTGCTACAAGATTTGTTGGGAGGTTAATCGGAATGGGAGATATTCAAACATTGTTACAACGAGTAAAAGAAATTCAAGGAGAAGGACAGGATATTAAAATGCAGAGAATTATGTCAGGAAAAATGACTATTAATGATCTATATGAACAATTAGAACAAATCAACAAGATGGGTTCATTAAAGAAAATAATGGAACTAATACCAGGAATGTCTGATCAAGTTAAAGAAAAAGATATAGAAAATATCGAAGAAAATATGGAAAAATGGAAATTCATAATTCAATCTATGACAAATGAAGAGAAACATGATCCTGATTTAATGAATTCGTCTAGAATAAAAAGAATATCAAAGGGTTCAGGAAGAAGTGAAAAGGAAATAAAAGAACTTTTGAACAGATACAAGCAATCCAAACAAATGATGAAAGCGGGTAAAGGAAGAGGCATGAGACAATTAATGAAAAGATTTGGTTCTAATTGAGATTAGATAACAACATAAATAGAATTTCAAAAAAAATCATAAAAGATCATAAACTATGTGATAATTGCCTAGGACGGCAATTTTCTAAAAAATTGATGAAAAATAAATCACTAGGTTCTTTAATTAGAAAACAAATCAATGCAAAACAAACACGTAAATCATGTTTTATTTGTGAGGGAATGATGTCAAACATACAGCAAAGGACAAATAAAATCATTACAGAAATAGAAAAATTTGAATGTTCAACATTTATGCTTGGAAACATTTTAAATTCTGATTTCATGGAAAGAGAAGATTTCATAAGAGCTGAATATAAAATCAAAGGTGGAGAAACCATCAAGAGTGAAATAACAAAAGAAACTTCAAAAATCATCTCACAAAAAATAAATAAAAAGGTAAGTTTAACAAAACCAGATATAAATATACTTGTAGATAATATTTTTGATGTTATAAAAATAACACCAAAATCAATTTTTGTGTATGGACATTATTTAAAAAACATACGAGGAATTAATCAGAAAAAAAAGAGATGCAATAACTGTAAAACAAAAGGATGTAATGATTGTAATTTTACAGGTTTTCAAAATCAACCAAGTATTGAATCGGAAATACAAAATTATTTAATTAAAAAATTTCAAGCTAAAAATATAATTATTTCATGGGTAGGAAGTGAAGATTCTAAGAGTTTAGTTAGAAATAATGGCAGACCATTTTTTGCAGAAATTCAAGAACCCGCTAAACGCAAAGTCATATTTAGAGAGAAAAAAATGAACTATGGGATTATAATTAAAAATATAAAAATATTAAATGATAAACCGCCAACAAATTACAATTTTATTTTAGAAGCGAAGGTAAACATTAGATCGAATTGTTCAGATAAAAAAAGAATAAAAAAATTAGAAAACGTGTATAGAGAAAAAGAAATATCTATATTTTCAACCAACAAAAATAAATATTTCACTCGAAAAATATATTCTATAAAAATAAAAAACATCATAGACAAAAGATTTAGTGCAGAATTAGTTTGTGAAGGTGGAATAAATATAAAAAAATTAATTTCAGGGGAGAATAATGAAATAAATCCGAGTTTTTCACAAATTCTTAAAGGCAAATGTTTTGCATCAAATAGAGCCCCTTTTGATATTTATAATGTTAAACTAAAAAACTATCAAATTGTAAAACCGCATAAACCAAAAATAAATGGCTAAAATAGAATTAGCATAAGAGTTAATATAGTGATTTTTTCTATATAGTAAGGTAATATAAAATGGCACAAAATCAAGGCGGTCCACCTGTAATTGTATTAAGAGAAGGAACTGGTGAAAAAAAGGGGAAAGAGGCCCAAAAAAACAATATTTTTGCGGCTAAATTAGTTGCCCAGCTTGTAAAAACGTCACTAGGTCCAAGAGGAATGGACAAAATGTTAGTAGATGGTTTAGGAGATGTAACCATAACAAATGACGGAGCTACAATATTAAAAGAAATAGACATGCAGCATCCTGCAGGCAAAATGATGGTCGAAGTTGCAAAAGCAACGGATAATGAAGTCGGAGACGGAACTACAACGGCGGTGGTTCTTGCAGGAGCTTTACTTGAAAAAGCTCAAGAACTCATTGATAAAGAAGTCCATTCAACAGTAGTGATTGACGGCTATGGTAAAGCAGCTGACCAAGCACTTGAAATATTAAAGAAAATCGCGATTAAAGTGGATATTAACAATAGAGATATTTTATTAAAAATTGCAATAACGAGTATGATGAGTAAATTAGTGGCAGAAGAATCTAAAGATCTTGCAAAAGTAGTTGTTGATGCTTGTTTATCAGTAGTTGAAAAAGATGAAGGAAAAATTAAAGTTGATTTAGATAATATAAAAGTGGATAAAAAACCCGGAGCGTCATTGGTAGAAACATCATTAATAAAAGGCATAGTTCTAGATAAAGAAGTAGTACATTCAACTATGCCAAAGAAAGTGAATGATGCGAAAATAGCTATCGTTAATGCTGCACTTGAGATAGAAAAGACTGAGATTAGTGCAGAGATTAGAATTGACGATCCACTTCAAATGAAACAATTTCTTGATGAAGAAAATAGAATGCTTAAAGATGCAGTTAATCAAATTGTTTCGACAGGAGCAAATGTTGTTTTATGTCAAAAAGGAATAGATGATATTGCTCAACATTATCTTGCAAAATCTGGAGTTTTAGCTATTAGGAGAATTAAAGAAAGTGATATTTCTAAACTTTCTAAAGCAACGGGCGCAAGAATTATAACGAATTTAAAAGATTTATCTAAATCAGATTTAGGAACTGCATCTTGTATAGAGGAGAGGAAAATAGAAAGTGATAAATGGGTATTCATAGAAGGATGTAAAAATCCAAAAGCAGTATCAATTCTTATTCGTGGAGGATCAGCAAGAATATTAGATGAGGCTGAAAGATCATTACATGATGCTTTAATGGTAGTAAAAGACGTTCTCGAATATCAATACATAGTGGCAGGAGGAGGAGCCCCAGAGGCAAATATAGCCTTTAAAATCAGACGATGGGCAAACACTCTATCTGGTCGTGAGCAATTAGCAGCACAGAAATTTGCAGATGCTATTGAATCAATACCTATTACTTTAGCAGAAAACGCCGGAATGGACCCAATCGATACCCAAGTAGAATTGAGAACTAAACAAGGTGAAGGAAAGACATGGTTCGGAGTAGATGCACTACAAGGGGGTTTAGCAGATATGGAAAAAAGAAATGTAATAGAACCACTAAAGATAAAAGAACAAGTAATAAAAGCAGCTGTTGAAGTAACAAACATGATTCTAAGAATAGATGATACAATATCATCAGGAAAAGCAGCGCCACCACCTGGACCGCCAGGCGGAATGGATTATTAAAATAGATATAAAGATTATAAATTTCTCAAAAAATCAATACTAAGTAGAACGCCAACACCAGTAGCACCTTTCTTACGGTAAGATTTCTTAGGAGTGCCTTCTTGTGTCCAAGCAGTGCCTGCAATGTCTAAGTGGACCCATGGATAATTTCCAACAAAATGACTTAAAAATGCAGCAGCAGTTATAGCTCCAGCGCCACGATTACCAATATTTTTTATATCAGCGACGTCACTAATAATAAGTTTTTTATATTCATCCCATAATGGCAATTCCCAAACTTTCTCTCCAGTACGTTCTCCAGATTTTATTAGCATATTCATAAGTTTTCTATCATTACCAAGCATTCCACTTGCAACAGTTCCTAGAGCAATTATACATGCACCAGTCAGTGTAGCAAAATCAATAATCATTCGAGGTTTGTATCTCTGTGCATAAGATAATGCATCGGCAAGAATTACTCGCCCTTCAGCATCAGTATTTAGTATTTCAGCAGTTTTTTTATTATGAAATGTTATAACATCCCCTGGTTTATAGGCAGAGCCTCCAGGCATATTTTCAGTAGCAGGCATCAATCCAATAAGATTTATTGGGAGTTTTAGATCAGCCGAAGCTTGAATTATACCCATAACGGTTGCGCCACCTGATTTATCATGTTTCATTTCATCCATTGATGCAGAGGGTTTAATCGATATACCACCAGTATCAAAAGTAATTGTTTTCCCAACAAAAACAATTGGTTTTTCTTCACGTTTACCTCCATAATATTCCATAATAATAAAACGAGGAGGTTGTTTAGAACCTTGAGCTACGGCCAATAGTCCACCAAAACCTAATTTTTTAAGTTTAGCAGTATTAAAAATACTAGTCTTTATCGGTCTAGTGGAAGATATTTTCTTTGCTCGTAAACTAAGTTGTGACGGAGTACAATCTTTACTGGGCAAATTAGATATATCACGAGAAAGGATTATTGCATTAGCAATGATTTCGCCATCATGAATACTTTTCTTCAGAGGCGATGTAGATTTATTTTTTATAATTATGTTCATAAGCATTGGATGAAAATTTTTCTTCGTACTTTTGTATATGTTAAAATCATACAGACCAAGATCTGCCCCTTGAACTATTGCTTCGACATCTTCATTAGAAACATCTTCAGAATCATGATTTAGGACAAATGTTTTGCATTTTAATTGTCTAGCGGTAAGGGAAGCTTTGGCGGCAATATTTCGAAGAATATCTGGATTAAAGTTTCTCTTTTTGCCAAGACCCAATAATAATATATTATTAGCAACAGTGCGTAATAAAATAGAAGTTCCTTCTTTTCCTTCAAATTCTTTATTTTTCAAAATTTTTGAAATGAGTCCATTTATTCTGTTGTCTAACAACATAGTATTTGGACTTGGTTTAGAATCTTGAAAAACTGTAGTAGATATAAAAGGCATATTTAATAATTTTGTATTGAGTTGTTCAAACTTCTTTTTCAAATAAATCACTCGATATAAGGTATACTTAATAAAAACAATATAGAAACGGAAAAAAACAACAGCCATATAGCTTTATTCCAATTAAATACTTTTTTCCCGTCAATGATTCCAAATGGTAACAAATTAAAAGTGGCAAGAAATCCATTAATATAAGCACTAGTTGAATACAGACTCATCCACTCACTAGAGATGGCAAATGTATTATAAAGAAAAAGAAATGCAAAACCAAGAAATATATTACTTACAGGGCCTGCCAAAGCAATTTTTCCTAATATTTTTGGTGAAGGATAACCAGAGATCGTAACAGCTCCAGGTGCAATAATTTTGAGAGGAATAGGAAATATACTAATAAAAGTAAAAAATACTCCCAGATTATTTAATCGAAATTCTGCATGATAGCCTTTGTTCAAAGCATAAAATTTATGTGACATTTCATGAATTAAAAACGAACTCATCAATATAATACCTAAAACCAAGACGGACCATGGAGTATAAGCAGTGTTAGAAGAACTAATAAAAAATGAAATTCCAACTAATAAAACTAAAGTCATACCGACTACAAGATGTTTAAATTCAGAAGAAAAATTACCTAGGCGTGAATTAACAGATATAATTGGTTTTTTATAAGAGTCAGATTCTGATGTATCCATGTATTGTATTTCACCAGGTTTGTGAGTTCTATATAATTGACTGCAATTATGGTTTTCTGGTAAGTGATGATCGGAACACAATGTCAATTTACAGTAATGACATGTAAATGGTAAATCATCATATATATTACACTCTGAACAGTACATGAATATTTATCCAGAACATGAATAATAAATGTAATACTAATGAAACAATTATCATAAGAACGCATCTAATCCTTTTTTCTTATCATCAATCGAATTCTTATTAGTTAATCTTCTGACGGTTCTCTGTGTTTTAGCGAGTCGTTTTTGACTTAGATAATAGTTAGTTTCGTCCCGTGTACCTTTTGTAACAAATGAGACAACTTTACCTGGGGCTTTTCTTCCAGTACGGCCAAGTCTCTGTATAAACCTAATACCACTAGAAACATTATCATAAAATACAACCAGTTTACATTCAGAAATATCAAGTCCTTCTTCGCCAACTTGTGTTGCAACTATAATATCATATTCACCGGATTTTAGTTTCTCTAAAGATTCGAGTTGTTGTTTTTGTGATTGACCTGATTTGCCACTTTTTCCAATTAGTATTCCGACATGATATCCTTCTTTATATAACACATCAAAAATTTTATCAATTGTATCCCTATAACTAGCAAAGACTATGGCCTTATCATTACCTTTTAAATTATTTTGTAAAACCATTATTAATTTAGAGAGTTTAGGATGTTCATCTCCATTGGATTGTAGTTTATTATTTAGAGTTATTGCTTCATTAAAATTAGAATCATTAAATAATTTCTTTATACCACTAGATTTGTTTTTAGAAGAAAGGCGATTTATATATTTTTGAAATGAATAAACACCCTGAGTTTCAATTATATTCAATCCGTGAAGCAAGCGAACCAAAGAATATAAATTACCTCGAATATCCCATCTATGTGACAAAATAGGATCTTTCTCAATTTGTTGAGTTTTTATAAGAACTGCTTTGAGAGATGGAGTACTAGGTAACAATTGACCAGTATTCTGTAATTTTTTTGTGTAGGAATGTATAGTCTTTCGAATAAGATTACTAATTTTTCTAATGTCGTCGGGTAATTCTATTTCAATCTTTTCAAGATCAGTTTTATAAATATATGGTTTAACATCTTCACTAAAATGATCTCTAGCCTCTATATGATCCGAGTGAAGATTCACAAGGATTTCTTGTACCTTAATAGATTCACTAGGTAAAGATGCAGTCATACCAATCAATCGAGCATCTGGATTAATTGATGAGACTTCCTTGGCAATAAAAACATAAGCATAATTACCAACTGTACGATGGGCTTCATCAAAAATAACAATAGAAAATTGTTCAAGATTAACTAAACTTCGAATTATATCAAGTTTTAATATTTGAGGAGTGGCACAAACTATCTGATTTTGCCATTTTTTTTTGCGTTTTTCAATTACATCTTCACCAGTTATTACACTAATTTCAGTTGGATCGAGGGCTAAAGAATTAGATAAAAATTTATAATGTTGATGAACAAGGACTCGAGTGGGAGCTAGAATAATACAGGATTTTTTTGGATTACTAATCATTGAATCTGCAATAGCTAATAACGCAACAACAGTTTTTCCCAGTCCAGTAGGTAACACAACGATAGAATTCTTAGATTTAACTATGTCAGAAATATTGTTTTGGTACTCTCTCTTTTCAATTGTTTTTTCCTTAACGTATTTCTTTTCAATATATTTAGAATCCAACAGTATACAATAGGAAATAGATAGTTAAAAATTTAGAACTGTAAATAGATTTAGCTTAAATAAATCAATGACATAATCCACAGTAATGAAAATCCTGGGAAAATTCATTGTGTTAGAAGGAATAGATCAATCTGGTAAAATGACACAAACTATGTTGCTCATAAAACAACTTAGTAAGCAAGGATATAAAGTCAAATCAATGTCATTTCCTATGTACAATACACCAGTTGGAAAATTAATTAAAAGATTCCTCAACGAAGATGATTTTTTACCAAGGGTGTCACATATGCTACTCTCAGCAAACCGTTGGGAATTTGAGAGATCGATATTAAATGAATTAATTAATAACGATTTTTTAGTCTGTAATAGATATTTCTTTTCAAATCTAGCATATGGATTAGTGCATGGATTAGATAAAAAATGGCTAGAAGATTTAGATCGTGGTTTACCCAAGCCAGATATAACAATTTTAATTGATATACCAATTTCTGAATCAAATATTAGAAAAACAAAATCGAGAGATAAATATGAAAAGGACGAAAAGTTTCTTATGGACGTTAGAAAGAAATATATGTTCCTTGCTAAAACAAAGAAATGGTTTATTGTTAACGGTAAGAAAGATAAGATTTCTGTAAGTGATGATATATGGAATATAATAAAAAAAGCAAACAAAATTTGAACCTAATATTAAAAATTTATAATCAGGATAATGATATTCAATGAAACAAGAACCTACTCAAATACGAGATCCGATTCATGGTTACATATATGTCAGTGAACTAGAACGGAAGATAATAGATTCAGCAATTTTTCAGAGATTACGGAGAATCAGACAACTAGCATGTGCGCATCTTATATACCCAGGTGCACATCATACAAGATTTGAACATTGTATTGGAACAATGCATTTAGCAAAAATTGCTTCCACACACCTACATTCACAAGGTAAAATGAATAAAGAACAGTGCAAGCAATTAAATGCTGCAGCGCTATTACACGATATCGGGCATGGGCCTTTTTCGCATCTATTTGAAGAAGTACTAGCTGAAAGAGGCATAACTCATGAAAATATTACGACAAGGATCATAAGAGAAACTGAGATTTCTGATATTCTAAAAGAGTATGGAATAGATCCAATCAAATTTTCTGAATTATGTGTTGGATTATCTAACAATCATCCTAGGTTTATGAACGATATAATAGCAGGATTTCTAAGTGTAGATACTATGGACTATCTGCTAAGAGATTCATATTTTTCTGGAGTAGAATATGGAAAGGTTGATGTTCATAGAATTATTAATGCGTATGAAATTTCTAATAAATCTCTTGCAATAAATAGAGATAGTCTTTATGCTTTAGAAGCATTAATGTTAGCTAGATATGAAATGTTTAGAGCAGTTTATTTTCATAAAAGTGTTCGAGCATGTGCAATAATGTTAACTAAAGCAATGACTTTGTCAGATGAAACACTACATTTTAGTAATTTAAAAAAATTGAAGAATTATTTAGATTTAACAGATGAATCAACAATAAACAAAATTTTAAATTCGGAGCCAAAGAATGAAAATACAAAATTTGCAAAAGAACTAGTTAATGATTATTTAAATAGAAGAATGTTAAAACTGGTTTTTGAGAAAGAAGTATTAAGAACGGATCAATTTATAGGAAAAATATTTTCTCAAAGTAAATTTAGAAGTAATATATCAGAAGAAATTTCAAAAAAATCTAAGGTTCCAGAGAGATATATATTCATAGATGTATCTACAGCAACCTCAGTTCCCACTACATCAACAAAGAGATCATTAAGTGAAATAACCATCATATCTAGAGCTGCAAAGAAAAAAACAGTGCAGAAAATTAGAGTAGGAGAACTACCATTAATAAATTCAATTCTAGGTTATATGGATATTATTAGAATTTATACAACCGACAAATATAAAGAAAAAGTTAGTCAAGCTGTAAACACAATCTTTGAAAAAGAAAACAGATAATCCTAATTAAAAAAAATCTTAAATCAAGATATATATGATTTTATTGTTTCGAGGATTTTATTGGCCATATCAGAAGTTAAATCACTATTAAGATAAACCGAAACTACTGCTATGCCTTTGGAGAGATTACATAACATTTCGGAAATTAATTGACAGAAAATAGGAGAATATTTACTAGGAATTATAGTATTGGTATTAACTTGCTTATCTGTCTTGATTGAAATTGATAATGAGCCGAATGTATTGATTGTTCCCTCAGTCAGGGTGATAAAAAATCCGTTTGAAAAATAAATAATCTCTAAAGTGAAATGACGATTTTCAAATTCAAAGGAAGAATTAATTTTATCTTTATTCATAATTATTTTATATAATCAACTTTGAAATATTTTTCTATATCGATTTTTTCAAAGTTTGGTTGTGTGTAAAAAGAGCGTAAATCAATACCTAATTCCCGTGATTTATTATCTAGCCAGATTTCTCGAATATGTTTAGCAATAATACTTGCTGAAGCAACAGCTAATTCATTTTCTCCACGAACAGTCTGTTCAAAAATGACATTATTGCAATGTATTTTTGTAAGTTCTTTGTTTGTCTTATCCTTATCAAATTGATCAATAACTACTTTAATCTGCTGTTTTGATTTTGTTTTATCAAGTAATTTTTGAATAACCTCAATGTGTGATTCAGCTAAAATATGGTTTAATCCTTTCCCAATTTGTTTGTAATATTTAAATTTATTATTAAAAATTGGAGGGGTTATTTCTATAGTTTCATAATTAATCAACTGAATAAGCTTATCGTAGATTAAACCAATGCGTGGTAATGATAAACTCTTACTATCCATAACTCCAAAAGAAATAAGTTTAGCACGCAAAGAACTAGGAACAGCTGCGGCAGTAACAACTAAAGGTCCAAGAGCTTCACCCTTTCCAGATTCGTCAGAACCAATAATTAATTGAGGTGTAGATGGTAAAAGATTATCGAGGTGTTTGAATATAAAAAGTCGAGTAGAAACATTAGTAGATACAATTTTACCAGTGTTATATATAATTATATATCCAGTGCCTTTTTTTAAGCGACAAAATTCATAAGAATTTGTTCTTGATAAGTTTAAGGCGCCATCAAATAATAACAATTCAACGAATTGTGTAATTTGAGTTTTTTCGATTTGTATTGAAAAAAACCCACTAGGCATATAATAATGAATTAATCATTGTTTATATAGTGAACTTTTTTTAGGTTTGTTTTTCAATTTCAATTGGGCTCGTAGCGCAGTATGATATAATCATATGCGAAATATGGATCAGCGCGGCAGAATATAGCCGAACCTCCTAGCTGCGGGGCGTCAGCTGTAAAAATCAGAAGAATGGATTTTGGCTAGAGGTCGTGGGTTCAAATCCCACCGGGCCCGCTTAATTACAATCTAGATTTTCTGATCATAATAATATTTAATCAAAGTTTCAGATTCTAAAAAGAGAAATTTATTTTGTTCAGCAATTTTTTTACAGTCTTCTACACTGCGCGAGTCGAAAGTATGACCGTCTAACATCTCACACATAATTACAACTGGAGTTAATTGTGCAAGGTTTGTAAGAAAAAGAGCTAATTCTGTATGTCCTTGTCGTAATTTTATAAGACCTTTGGTACCAATTAACAATTGTAAATGTCCAGGGGATTCAAAAGTTGAATAAAAAATATTTTTTAAATTATTTTTAGTCGACCAATTATTACATAATTTTGTTAAAGATATTATAGTATTAGATTTCCCTAAATCAGTCACACTACCTAATTTCCTTTGGTTAAAGGTAATTGAATGAGTAGATCTATTGTTAACAGAAACATCAGTATTAATTATATTAGATAGAGAAGAATAACGGTCATTAACACTATCCAATAGTTGCCACATATAAGGCAAGTCAAGTCTTAGTCCAATTTCATTAGAAATGGCAACACAAAGCAAGCCGCCACCTATTTCACGCATTATTTGAATATTATCAGGAGTAGCAAACTTTCCTGCGAGAATCATATCAACCTCATTCTCACGTGATTCATCATCATGTAACAAAATAAAATTTCCTGTACGAAATTGAGTAATAATAGATTCTATCTCATCAGTGTCTTCCATTAAAATAACACATACAAAAAGGAATTATAACTTAATTGATTTTCAAATAAACAATTTTATATTAAGGAAATATAGTTATCATAGAAAATGTCGGAATGGGAAAAATTTTATAAAAGACTTTGCAAGAAATATACCTTTTTCCAAACAAGAGACTTTGATGTTAATATTTTTGAAGAATTGAAAGATGATTTTGAGGAAGAATTTGAACGTCAAACTGAACAAATATTCAAAGAATTAGAACAAAGAGTGTCTAAAAAACTAAAAATCGAAGATAATGACTATTCTAATGAATCAGGTTCTTTTGTGTATGAATTTTCAATCAGTATTGGAAAAGATAGTAAGCCAGAAATTAAAGAATTTAAATATATTCTAGAAGATTTACCTTCAAAGGAAGAATTAATTGATATTTTAGAAAATGAAAAAGAATTCAAAATAATTTTAGAGATGTTAAAGGTAAAGAAAAGTGAAATAAAGATAAAAGTAGCAGAAAATTCAATAATAATTTTTACAGATAATAGAAAATACTTTAAGAAAATTTCTATGCCAAAAAAAATTAAACGGGATTTGGCTAAAGTAACTTACAACAATGGAATTCTAGAAATAAGTGTTAGAAAAATTGAAGATTATGAATCAATACGAAAATAATCAATGTTGAATAAAATATGACAATACAATTTTTTTATATGAATAAGTTTTGTTAAAATGAATCTACCTCTTATTAGATGGGAACAAAACTCTAGAAAATGGATAAAAGAAACAGTAGCTCCGGGCAGTATAAAGATAATGAGAAGAAAAGTGCAATCACAAGCTTCAAATCAAAAGACTATAACAATTGGAGAAGGCTTAGTACAATGTCAAAATTGTGGTGAAGGATTTGAAATATGGGGAACGAATAAGTCTATCTCACCAAGTTTCTGCAGCTTTAAATGTATGAAAAAATGGATAGATTATCACATAGATAACAAAGATGATACAGCTGGAAAAAAACGGAAATCATCAATGTCCATACCATCAAATTCGAAATTACCAATAATCAGATGGGAAAAATCTTCAAGAAAATGGATAACAGAATAACAATTATGTATGATTCAAATAATTAACAATATTTGTAGTGAATAAAATGATAAAAAATAAAAATCTACGTAACGACAATATATTAAAAAAATTCAACATATCTCACAAAGTATTAGCGGCTTCAATGTTAATATTTTTCAGCGGATTATTGATTTTTTTTGATGAGGCTGGAGGTTTTATGTATGGCATTCCAAGAGAACTAATCATACCAATATACATATTACAGTTATCATTAGCGCCTCTTTATCTAAAAAGGTACAAAAGCGCATATATACTTGGAATTATAACTGCAATTTTTGTTGCATTTACATACAGAGACAATTCATTAATTGCTCGAACTATACCAATTTTACAATATTTTTTAAGTTTTGCTACTCTTTTGGCATATCGTGAAACATTAGAAATAACAAAAAAGATATCAAATTAACATTAGAAGATAAAAATGACAAATAATTTTGCAATTTGTGTGAAATCATTAATTAAACAGTATGGAAAATTCACAGCAGTAAACAATATTTCTTTTAAAGTCAAATCAGGTGAAATATTTGCTCTATTAGGCCCTAATGGAGCAGGGAAAACTACAATAGTTGAAATAATCGAGTGTTTAAGGAAACCGACCAAAGGAGAAGTGGAAGTTTTTGGAATAAATATAAGAGATTTAAAAAAACAAATTAATATAAAAAGAAAAATCGGTGTAATGCCACAAAATTTTAATGCTTTTGATTGGTTAACAGTGAAAGAAAATCTAGAATATTTTAGAAATATTTATTCAAGTAAAAAATCAGTTATAGAACTTATTAAAGATGTAGGATTAGACGGAAAAACAGATGCTTTGTATAAAACTTTATCAGGTGGAATGAAACAAAGGTTAGGAATTGCAATTTCCTTAATAAACGAACCAGAATTACTTTTCTTGGATGAACCAACTGCAGGACTAGATCCACAAGCGAGAAGAGATGCATGGAATTTAATAAGAAAATTGAAAGGGCAAGGGAAAACTATTTTGTTGACTACTCATTATATGGAAGAAGCTCAAGAATTATCAGATAGGATACTCATAATTATTGATGGTAAGATAGTTGCGGATGGATCGCCTAATAAATTAATTGAGGAATTTGGTGGAAAGAAATTAATAATATTAAGAAATTGTAAGGAATCATTATTAAAAAATCACAGTTTCGAATATGAAATCGATGTTGAAGGAGAAGCACATATTCCATTTGATAGCAATGAACATCTTTTCAAAATACTTGACATATTCACTGATATTCCAGATATTGAGATTGAAATTAAAAAACCAGATCTAAATGAGGTTTTTCTTAACCTAACAGGAAAACAAATAACTGCTGAAGGGTTAGTAAAATGAAAACAGCATTAATAATTTTCACAGTATTTAGAGGCCATCTTAAAGCATGGAAAAGAAATAAAACAACATTATTCTGGACATTAGCGTTCCCATTACTGTTAATGTTACTTTTTGGTGGTATTTTTGCACTTCAATCAGATAAGATGGATTTGTACATTGAAAATCAAGATATAGTAAACAGTCAACCATCATTAGCATCTTTGCAAATAATTGAATTAATCAACATAACAGATGCATTCAACATAATAGAGATTAATGAAATTGAAGATAGCAGTAAGCAAAGAATTCGAACTATTATAATACCAAAGAATTTTGAGCAGGATTTAGACAATGGAAATTCATCAATTATTTTAATTATGGACGAATCACATCAAAGTTTTTCACGAACAATTTCTTTAGTGAAGGGGATAATTAATGAAATAAATTTAAATCAGCAGAATTCAGAACGGCCATTAACATTAATGCAAAAGCAAATTATATCGTCTGATTTAAGCCGCATAGAATATTTTGTGCCGGGAGTCATAGGCATTGCAATAATGTCAACGGGGATCTTCGGAACAATCGGAACAAATACTAAATATAGGAAAAATGGTGTAATTAAGAAACTAGCTACTACGCCACTTTCAAAATTTGAATGGATTATCGGACTAGTTCTTTATCACGCAGTAATTGGAATTGTATCTGCAATAGTTATTTCCATTGTCGCAATAATTGTTTTCGGTATTAAATTAATGTGGAGTCCTATAGTTATTGTATTATTGATTGCAGGAGCCCTAACTTTTCCAGGAATCGGTATGATAATTTCAACAGTTGTACGTGAAGAAGAAGAAGCAGACGCTGCAGGAAATATAGTAACATTTCCAATGTTATTTTTATCTGGTACATTCTTTCAATTAGAAACAATGCCAAGTTCCATGCAAATCATTGCAAGAGCACTGCCATTAACTTATTTAAATAATGGATTAAGAGAGACGATGATTTTTGGTAATTCTCAAGCAGCTTTATTGAATTGTGGAATTGTTGTCATAATTGGTATATTATCAATAGCTATAGCAATGAAAATAACAAAATGGACTGATTTGTAAGTTTACTCTGAATAGAATTAAGATGATTACAGTAATTACAGGAGGAACTGGTTCAATAAAATTAGTACGTGGTCTAGACAGTGTTTTAGATGAAAAGATGACAATAATTACAAATGTAGGCGATAACATTTGGTTGTTTGGATTATACATATGTCCAGATATTGATACAATTTTGTACGGTTTATCTGGACAATTAGATCAAAAAAAAGGTTGGGGAATTTATAATGATACATTTAATTGGTTGACTTCAATGAATAAGTTTTCTGATAATATTTGGTTTCGAATAGGGGATAAAGATCTAGATATTCACCGACTAAGAACAAAACTATTCAAAAATGGAATGAAGCTTTCTGAGATAACAAAATTAATGTCCAATAGAATGAATATTAAACACCAAGTCATACCTGCATCTAACCATTCTATAGAAACCACAATAACAACAAACGATAGGCAGATGCATTTACAGGAATTTTGGGTAAAGAATAAAGGAAATCTTCCGATTAAAGATGTAACTTACAAAGGAATAGAGATAGCAGAACCTACAGATAATGTTGTAAATATTATAAAAAATTCAGATAAGATAATAATTGCACCTGGAAATCCAATTTCAAGTATTGGGCCAACTATTGCAATAACGAAATTAAAAAAATCATTAAAAGAATCAAATGCGAGAAAAATAGCATTAAGTCCAATAATTAGAAACAAACCAATAAGTGGACCAGCGGGTAAAATGATGAAGGCAAAAGGTTATTCGGTGTCAAATATTGGAGTTGCAAAATTTTATTCAGATTTTATTGATGAATTAGTAATAGATTCATCGGATACAAAATATATGGATAAAATTACAAAAATGGGAATTAAAGTGCATCAAACACAAATTTTAATGAAAGATTCATTAGATGAAATAGAATTGGCCAAGTTTATAATAAGTGATAATTAATGGGAGTTGGAGTTATTATACCTGTAAAGAGATTACGAGATGGTAAGAAGAGGCTTTCCGTAGTGCTAAGTAAATCGGAAAGAAGCAGATTGGTAAAAGCAATGTTTTTTGATGTATTAAAAGCGATTAGGAAGGCAAATTGCGTAGATGAGATTCTAGTAGTTACGCCTGATAATGAGTTAATCGAATTAGTTAAAATCACAGGAATAAGTTATCTTAAAGAGAATCGTAATGATGGAGTAAATGCTGCAGTGCTTAAAGGAAATAAGTATTTTATGCAGAAGAATATTAACACGACTTTGGTGATTCCTGCAGATATACCATTAATTGATAAGGTTTGTGTAGAAGAGATTGTAAGTTTATCAAAGAAATATCAAATTGTCATAACACCATCATTGAATGGAGACGGTACAAACATATTGGTAAGAAATCCGCCAAACATACTAGAGACATTCTACGATAAAGATAGCTTTCATCAACATTTATCAAAAATAAAAGAAAATAAATTACAATTTACTGTTTTTAGGAAATTTTCATTGATGTTAGACATTGATTCTCCCGAAGATTTATTTCAGTTAAAAGACAGAAAAAATAATTTAAAAACATATGCAGTGATGAAAAATTTTGATATTATGTCAAATATCAATATATAATGGAAAAAGAATCATAACTATCTTGTATATTTTTCCAATTCACTTGAACATCAGAAACTTTACTCCAAGGATTTCCACGTTTACAGAGTTTAATCATTTCAAGTATATTTTCTTTTGTTCCTACAAGTAACACCTCTACTCTTCCGTCATTTAGATTTTTTACCCAACCTTGAATTTGATTTCTTCGTGCTTGATTTTGTATATAGGCTCTAAAACCGACCTCTTGAACAATACCTGAAATAAATATGTGGGCGGCATTATTCATATTTTCTTTAACTATAAAGAATAGTTATAAAATCTATTGTAGAAATAATAATTAGTTAATTGTGGAAAGAAATAACATCAAAAATAACATCAAATGAAATTTCTGAACTAGCCTCTGAATTAATAAAAATTCGAAGTGATGAAGAAGTTGGGGAGAAAGAAATTTGTTATTTCCTATTTGATTATTTAAAAGCGTTAGGTTTTTCAGTGGAAATACAAAATGTTTCACATAATAGACCAAATATAATTGCCCGTATTAATGGAAATAATAATGGAGAAAGTTTAATGTTCAACGGACATTTAGATACAGTTCCAATTGGTAATATAGAAAATTGGAAATTTGAGCCTTTTGAACCAGTAATAAAAAATAATAAATTATTTGGAAGAGGTGCAACCGACATGAAAGGATCTATAGCATCTGCAATAATTGCAATTAAGAGATTTATTGAAAAGAACGAGAAATTTAATGGTGAAATCATATTTGTTGGAGTAATGGGAGAAGAAACTGAAGGATTAGGTTCGGAAAAAATAATTAAAGAAGGAATAAGAGCCAACATGGCAATAGTTGGTGAACCATCAGATGGAAATATCTATAGAGCACATAAGGGAACGCTATGGTTTAATCTTAAAACATACGGTGTAGCTGAACATTCAAGTCAAATAAAGACTACATCGAATAATGCAATTCAGAATATGTCATTTTTTATTGAAGAGATCGGTAAAATGAATTCAGAATTGGAAAAAATAAATAGTTTTGTTGGGCATCCAACAATAAATATAGGAAAAATTACTGGAGGTATTAAACAAAATATAATTCCAGATAAATGTGTTATTTCAGTTGACAGAAGACTACTACCAAAGGAAGATCCTCATTTAGTAATTAATAATATTACAAAACGTCTTCAGCGTTTAGAGAAAAAAGATAATCGTCTAAAGTTTGAAATTAATATTAAAATGATTAGAGAAGGAACAGAAATTAATGAATCTGAAAGAATTGTATCATTAGTAAGTAATGCAATAAAACTTGTTTTAAAAACAAGTCCAAATATATCAGGTATGAAAGCAACAACAGATATGTCAATTTTAGTAAATAAAGGAAATATTCCCACGGTGATTTATGGTCCAGGATATATCAAACAAGCACATATTGATAATGAATTTATTGAATTAAGTCAATTAGTTAATGCTTCCAAAGTATATGCAACGATTTTTAGTGAATTGTTATTGAAGAAGTGATTTACGGTAAGGTCCACGAGTACGTTTCCTTGCCTTTTTTCTTTTAGAAACATCTTGAAGAATTTTATCTTGGTTTTTTTCCTGAATCAGTTTTAGTTCACAATATAATAATGTTAGCTTTAAATGAATCTTTATTCTTTAATAAGATACGAGCCGTCAGAACACGTGGCCGATTATTATTAGTCAAATCGTGGTGTAGTGGTAACATCGGGGCTTGTGGACAATTAGATAAATAGCTTCTGATCGTGGGTTCGATACCCACCGGCGGCCTCTTTTTTACAATATTTAATATATAATTATACAAAATTAGAGATTAATGGTAAAAAAAATATTTGCTGGATTTAATTTTTTCCATATTTTAATTATATTAATTATATTATTAATTGTAAGTTTTTCATTTAATAATACAAAAATTGTCATTATTAATAATTATAATTTTGAACCAAATGAAATTAACATCACAGAGGACGTTAGAGTGATTTGGGTTAATTTAGATTTAGAACCACATAATGCAAATCCTGAAAATGATAATCAAGAAAAAATTACATTAATTCCAAAAAACATAGGACCATTACAAACATTTTCATATAAATTTACTGAAAAAGGAGAGTATCGTTATTATTGCACTATACATCCATTTATGAAAGGAAAAATAACCGTATACGTGAAATAAACAATATTATAAAGATTAAATGAATAATAACTTATTTTAATAAGATATTTTGAAGTATGATTACATGACATTCGTAGCTACGACGGGCGATCTGAGCTCTAAAAAGAGGATGACGAATAATTTACGGATGTCATGTAATACAATTAATAAATCAACAAATCTAGAAGTAACAATATAAAACGGAGTATTTTCTTATGAATGTAGGTAATTAGATAATGATAAAAAATTTAAAACTTGCTGCTTTATCTTTGGATGGAAAACCAGTAAAAGAACAATCATCAGATATCAATCAATTAATTCCTACTCTAAAAAATTTTTCGTTATCTTGGCTAGAATTTGTTGTAGATAATGTTCAGTCAGAATCAAAAGAAATTATTAAACAATTTGGAATTACACTAGATCCATCAGTAGTTCTAGGAGGTTATTATTCAAATTATGAAGATGAGGGAGATGTTTTGGGAATTACCATACCATTAATTTATTTCTCAGGAGGCATGGTAGATCCTTCGCCAGTTTTAATCTATATTTCAAAAAATAATATAATTTCTATACAAGACGAAAATGTAGAGAAATTATTACGATTATCAAATTTTTCAGATGGAATAATGAAGAAACTATTGCAGAGTAAAGAAACTGGTGTGGATCGACAAACAATATTGTTTGCTCGAATAATTGATGAAATTGCTGAAAGAAATTACGATACATTAAGACTAATTGTAGAAAGAGCTCAGACTATTGAAATTGACATGAGTAGTGGGAAAACTCCAAATAAAGAAATTACAGAAAAAATGACGCAAATAAAAAGAGCAATCCTAACATTCTTAACAGCAATTTGGGCAACCCGTACTACTGTTCATTCATTAAGATATGGGGATCCTGAAATGTTAAGCGATGAGGAATCTATACTTTCTAAATTTGATATTGTATTAGCAGATCTAGATCGTCAAATTCAGTTGGCAGAACAAGTATTAGAAGTTCTTTCAACCAGTGTAAATGTAATTCAAACAAAATTAACATTAGAAGATAATGTAATTCAAACAAATATCACAAATCGCCTTTCAATGATAATTCTTTGGCTCACTGTAATTGGAACAGCAGTATTAGTTCCCAATACATTGGCTACGGTTTTTGCAATTATTCCGAATTCAGAGTCCATATTCAATGAATTGATGTTGATATTAATTGCGTCTACTATATTTGCTTCGGCAATTGCATATTTGAGCGCAAAAAAAATACTGGGTTCCAAAAAGTAAAAATCTAATAAAAAAATATTCATTAATAATAAAATATATTTAATTATGAGTGATATACTATATCTGAGAAAAATATCGATAATTCTAGTGGTCATAACAATAGAATTTGGTTAAAAAACTATCCTGAAGGTTTAAAATTTGACATAAATGTTCCTGAATCTTCATTTGGAAAATATATCGAGAATATTTGTAGTAAATATTCAAAGGAAATAGCATATGAATATCAAGGAAAGAATTTTACATATGGAGAAATAAATGAATTATCAAATATATTTGCAAATTCTTTATTAAAATTGGGAATAAAGAAAGGAGAACGTGTGGCAATATTATTACCAAATATTCCACAGTTTCCAATTGCACTGTACGGAATATTAAAAGTAGGTGCTATTTCTGTTGGAACTAATTTTTTATATACAGCTAGTGAAATTGAATCTCAATTACGTGATGCAAAGCCAAAGATTGTAATAGCTTGTACAGATCTAATAAAAAAACCTGTTACGAGAGATTTATATAAAGGATTTGATGAGGTTAGAACAAATCTTGATATTGAAAAAGTAATCACTACAAGTGTAACTGATTTTCTTCCTGGTATTAAGAAACGACTTGCATTTTTAGCTGGCATTAAACAAAGAAAATTTGAAGATACAATTGACTTTATAAAATTATTAGATTCGGATGATAAAAATATTCCGGATATCTCAGTTGATAGTAATGATATTGCAGCATTACAATATACTGGAGGAACTACGGGAATTGCAAAAGGTGCAATGTTAACTCATAAGAATATAGTGACTCAAGTAGAAATGGTTAGCAGTTGGGTAAAATTAAGGGAAAAAGAAGAAACGGCTCTATTAGTATTACCTTTATTCCATATATTTGGATTCATTGGACAAATGATTATGATGAGAGTAGGTGGGAAAATAGTTTTAGTGCCAAGTTTTGAAGAAAAAAAGATCTTGAAAACGATTGCAAAAAATAAGATCACTATATTTCCGGGTGTAACAACAATGTTTACAAGATTAATTAATCATCCTGAAATAAAGAAGCATGATTTGTCATCTCTAAAGTTATCATTTGCTGCTGCAATGGCACTCCCAAAAACAGTAGTAGAACAATTTGAAGAAGTGTCAAAATCACCATTAGTAGAATTATATGGTTTAAGTGAAAGTACAGGGGCGGTTACATTTAATCCAATACATGACATGAATCTTCGAATAGTTGGTTCAATAGGAGTACCATTACCATTATGCGATATTTCAATAGTTAATCCTGAAAACCATGAGGAAATTTGTTCAGTAGATGAAATTGGAGAAATTGCCATAAAAGGACCAATTATAATGAAAGGGTATTGGAATAATAAAGAAGAAACAGATAATGTAATTAGAAATGAATGGCTATTAACTGGAGATATTGGGAAAATGGATTCAAATGGATATTTTTATATTATAGATCGTAAAAAGGATATGATTAAAGTTGCTGGATTCAATGTGTATCCAAGAGATATTGAAGATATTTTATATGAACATGAAAGTGTGATGGAAGCAGCAGTAGTTGGTATGAAAAATGAAGATTTGACAGAATTTATCAAAGCATTTGTTGTTCTTAAAGAAGGTAAAAATGCAAATGAAAAAGAATTAATTGATTTTTGTCGAACTAAATTAACAGGATATAAAATTCCTAAAGCAATAGAATTCAGAAAAGAATTACCGAAGAGTTTAATTGGAAAGATTCTTAGAAAATCTCTAAAAAATTCGTAATTTTATTTTAATTTATCTAAAAATATATCTTTGGGTTGTAAAAGATTAATTAAAAGTTCAAAATATTGTAATAAAATATTTCTAAAATTACTATCATTTTTCAAGTTAATGGTTTCTAGGAAGGTTTCGAGTCTGATAAATTTCTTGGAATTATTTGTATCAGTTTTGTCAATTTTATAAAAAGATAAAAATTTTTCATTACGGCTTTCCATCTCTTTGTCTACATTAAAAAATATATTTCGTCGCTTTAATGATGCAATAGCAAAAGCATTTCGAGTGAGAAGAGATGTATCAACTATGTGATTTCCAGTTGGGGAATCTGACATCCAAGTTAAGAAGAATTCCTGAATAAGTTTAGTTTCTTTTTTACTATTCATAAGTTCAAAGACTAAATCATCGACCAGTATATTTTGAAGATGGGAAAAGCATTCAGTAAGGAAAGATCCTTCCACATTACTTAGTCCTTCAGAGTGGATTATAGAGTAAATAATTTCTTGAATAAGTTCTGGTTTGTGGGATGGATATTGATTTTCAGTAAAATAAATATGAGCAAGTTCATGTAAAATTAATCCTCCAAGCATTTCTGAATCAAGTGCCCAATCAGCGATTACTATAGTTGAACTGTGGGAATCAATTTTTGCATATCCCATGAATTGGAGATCTGGATTAATTTCTATATCAATAATAGCATCTAGAGAATAGCCAGCATCTCTCATACGTTCAATAGCTAATTGAAGAGTTTGATTTAGATATTCATCCTGATTTGTTGTTTCCATATATTATCACTATAACTTCATATACAATTTGTAAAAATATGTCACATTTAATATCAAATATTTTTTTTCTATATTAATATAATATAAGAATATCTAGAAAATGGACCGTAGGGGAATCGAACCCCTGACCATACAGGCTATATTCATAACATTCCGCATGCGAAGCGGATAATGTAGCAAGTGTTTCTACCGCTGAACTACCGGCCCATATAACAACAATATCATTATCGCATAATTTGTTTACTTTTAGCTCAAAACTTAAACAAAGGTTAATATTAATTATTCTGGGCGGTCGTCGTATAGTCTGGTCTAATACGTTAGCTTGCCAAGTTAATAACTCGGGTTCAAATCCCGGCGACCGCATCTAGTGAAAAGAATTTTTGCAAGCTAACTATTATCAAGTTGATTTAGTAATTCTTTTGCTCGTTGAAAATTAACATTTTTTTCATCAATCATTATATTTGCAATTTTATCAACTAAATCACCACTAGCTCCAGCAGATGTTGCTAAATTTCTGGAATGAAGAGTCATATGACCAGTTTGTATTCCTTCAGAAGCAAGTGCATAAATGGCTGCAAAATTTTGTGCCAATCCAACTGATGCCATAATTTCCCCTAATTCTGAAGCACTTTTAATACCCAAAATATTTAGGCATATTTTTGCACTTGGGTGAACTGATGAAATGCCACCTACAACACCTACAGGAACAGGGAGCTTAATTTGACCGAATAAATTTCCTGCTGAATCTTTTTTCCAATTTGTAAGAGGGATATATCTACCAGTAAGTGAAGCATATGAATGAATGGCAGATTCTAATGCCCTAGTATCCTGACCAGTTGCAATAGCCAAGGCAATTATACCATTCATAATACCTTTGTTATGAGTAACAGCGCGATAAGGATCATTATTAGCAAATTCTGTGGCGTCAAGAATTCTATTAATAATTTCCGTGCCTCCTAAGATTTCTTTGTTAAATATTGCTGAAGCTTCAACTAATCGTTCTGTTGCAAGATTTGAAACAATTCTTAAAATAGATTTTCCCTTAGTTATATCTTCAAGAACTGAAGAAAGAGATTCAGCTATTTTGTTACAAGCATTAGCACCCATTGCATCCTTACAATCTACAGTAATTTCTACAATTAACATTGTACCACGTTGGGTATTTATTTTTTTAAGTAGAATATCCTTAGCTCCACCTCCAAGCGAATGTAAAGTTGGTGTAGTTTTATTAGCAATATTTAACAAGTCAGATTTTTTCTCAAGAATACTTTTAGTTGCAGTATTCATATTAGGAATATTAACAAGTTGAATTTGTGACCTCATAATATTTCCTAAACTTTTAGCTTTAAATCCACCCATTGAACGAGCAATGCCAGCAGCTTTACTAGATGCAGCTATAACGGACGATTCTTCAATAGCCATTGGAATTAAAAATTCTTTTGAATTAATTATGTAATTAGTAGCTAATCCAATAGGAATAGATATACCACCAATTGCATTTTCAATCATGTTTGAAGCCTGATCAAGTGTAATTCCTGACATTGATTTCAAAATGGATAATTCATTATCAGATAAATTAGAAAAATCTTTCAAATAGTATAATCTATCATTAGGATTTAATTTATAAAAACTAGGAATTTTTGATGTTTTTTTCTTCATATATGAATATAAACATTCATCAGTAAAATGATTATCTATATATTATTTTAGAGAAGCGAAAGATTTCAATTCAAAACTGAATAAATTGTCTAGTGCAACTGAATAATTTTCATTAAGGTAATCTTTAGCATTGGTACTTAAAGATGCTTTATTAACAATTATTTTGAAGGCGTAGTCGGTGGCAAGCTTCAAATCTTTAAGGAGTTTTATATTTTCTAAAACTAATGTAGTAATATACCTACCATCAGGCAATTGTTCGTTAAATTGCACATCAATTTTATTTTCTTTTGTATTAATATCTAATAGATAGCCAGTGAAGTCCAATGTTTCTAATTTTTTAAATTTAACAGAAGAAATCTCCTCAGCCAACCATTTTGGAAATTTATCTTTACCCAATTCTAATTATCACTGATTCTGATTATATCGAGCTGCTGAGTTATTTAAGGCTTGTAAAAGGGGTAATTCTTCACCTGTAAGGTAACGTACAAGTGCACCACCTGCCGTACTAACGTGATAAATTTTATCTTTTAATTGTAGTTGTTCAAGAACTGCACTAAGATGACCGCCACTAGTTATTGTTTTTGCATTAGAATTGGCTAATTTATTGAGAATTTCAACGGTACCTAATCGAAATTCTTGATTTTCAAACACCCCTAATGGGCCAGTTATGAAAATGTTTTCAGCATGATCAATTTGCTGTAAAAAATTTTGAATTGTTATAGTACCTATATCAAAAATTTTATCAGATGCGTTAACATCAACTAATTTTTTTTCAGTTCTTTTTCCATCAACTTCAACAGCAACATCTTCAGCTAATACAAATTTATCTGGGTATTGTTCAAGTAATGATTTAGCAGTCTGAACGGAATTTTTATCATCAATTAATGTAGATGATAATGGAACTTGGTCAGATGCGGTAAGAAAAGCATTACCTATAAGACCGCCAAGAAGGGTTTTTTCAATTCGACCTGCATTAATTAGTTTTTGTATAGATTTGAGTCGATCAGGAATTTTTGCACCGCCCAATATAGCAGTAAATTTTATATCAGGATTTTGAACAATGTTTTGCAAGGCTTTAACTTCGCCTTCAACTATTGTACCAGCATAAGCAGGCATAAGCTCTGCAAATCCCACAATAGAAGGATGAGAACGATGAGATGTGGAAAATGCATCCAGAACACAAACGTCAAAATATGGAGATAATTTCTTCACCAAATGAGAATTAACAGCCTGTTCTGGTAACATTTCTGAATTTTCCTCAGCAAGAAACCTCAGATTGTCAAGTAATAGAATATCTCCGTTGTTCATATTCTGAATTTCAGTAATTACTATAGGTCCAGATATATCAGGAACAAATTTGACTACTCGATTAAGTAATTCAGAGAGAACAATTGCATGTTGACTCATAGATATATAATCAGAATTGCCTAATCTGCCTTGATGTGAAGCAACTACCAATTTACAATTATTTAATTTGCGAATAGTATTAGCTACCTCAATCAAACGAGATTTATCAAGTATTGAAAGATCACGAGGATCAACGGGACTGTTTATATCACACCTTAAAAAAACAGTTTTATTAGATAAATCAGCATTTTGAAGAGAAAGAATATTCATTAACATAACACTTTTTGATGAATATTATGATTTATTTTGAAGAGTTTTAGCTATTACAGATGCAATACTAACATAACTAACTTGACTTGGAACTGAATCAGTTCCGACCACTATAGAAACACCTGAATTATATATATTTGCAAGAGCAGAATCAAATTGCGTTTTACCACGTAACACAGGATGTGTGCACCCGACAACAATTTTTCCTGCGCCGGCTTCTTTTACAAGTTTTACTGCTTCAATTATTGTTCCTCCAGAACTAATTATATCATCAATAATAACGACATCTTTACCATTTACAGGTAAAGGCTTGCCTTCCTTAGTTGTAATACTTACTTCGGTAGCGCTATATCTTGTCTTAATCATTATCTCATAATCTACTCCAATTGTTTCAGCAGCGACTTTTGCCCATTGTTCTGATTCTTCATCAGGTCCTAAGACGATTGGGTTATTTAATCCTGCGTTATTTTTAATCCAATTTGCAATATCTGGCACTGCACTAAGATTTTTTGTTGGAGTATTCTTAATTAGTTCACTCAAATCATTTACTCTTTGCAAATGCAAATCAATTGTGTAAATCATGTCAATTCCTAAATCATCTATGATTTTGGAAACAAGGTGGAAACTTCCAGGTTCTCCTGGATTAAATCTTGAATCTTGTCGTGCATATGCAAAGTATGGCACAAATGTAACAATCGATTTTGCTTTACCATCTTTCAATGCTGAACATATTAAAAGATATTCAATAAATAATTCATCAGGTTTTAGACCCATTGGATGAATTAGTACAACATCCTCATTTTCAACTTCGTCATAATAACGAATATATTTTTCTCCGTCAGGAAATTTTGTTATTTCCAGTTTGCCCAATTTAGCACCAAGTAAGTTTGCGACCTGAGCTGCTAAAATTTGACCTGCCGAACCACCATATATTATCATGTAATATACATCTCTACAAGAATTCTATTAATTCTTTTATTATTAATGATGCGCTAGCTGGAGATATAATGCCTTTTTCAGTAACAATAACATCAATTTTTTCTGGTGGCGTTACATCAAATACAGGATTTCGAACTTTTATATTCGGATATGTTTTTAGATATTCTTCTGAACAAACTTCAGTAGCATCTCTTTCTTCTATCTGTGTAAGTTCGCCAAACATAGTGTCTGGATAAAATTTGTATGTTTCTGCAGCAGCCATTAATTTAACACGAGCTTCATATGCAATAGCCGCTAATTGAGATGTACCTATTTTGTTAACAAGGGCACCATTTACTGCAACAGCATCTGCGCCGCAAACTGCACGATCAATTTTATCAATAAACTTACGTACTGCAGAATCAATTATTATAGTAACGTCACAGCCGTGTTTAGCTAATGTAGCAGCTGTTTTGTGTCCTTGAAATAATGGACGAGTTTCACAACATATTATTTTTATTCCTTTTCCCATATCATGTGCATTTTTTAATACACTAATTGCCGCTTCGCTATTACAAATAGTAATTACTGCATCACCGTTTCTGATTCGTTTTCCACCATATTCACCAATTTTATTGTATGCATCCAAACTATCATAAACAAATTTTTCGGCTGCACGAATAGTGGCTTCTCTGATATCATCTAATGAATCACCTGAATTGTAAGATTTCTTAGTCGAAGCCAGAACAATATTAACACTATTTGGAAGTGAAACTGCAGTAGGTCTAGCAGATTGTAATTTCTCACCAGAAGTTATAATGTTGTTAAAAAATTGATCGCGGTCTGAAACTTTTGAATTCTCTACAAAATTTTTCAGGGCGCTTGTAGCTAATCTTGCAATTCTTCCTGCACCATGTATACGCATATCTTTAATCTGTGTATATGCAGTATCAACATCAATATCAATAACTCCAGAAACTGTGGGAATGTCAATTGGTTCTGATTTAGACATATTAATAAAAATTATCAATGAAAATTACTTAAGTGTTAAGAAATATTTTTTAATAACTAAACAGAAACTTAAAATTTTTCAATCTTACTTTTCATCATAGTAGAAGCCATTTTAGTCATTCCAGGTATAACGCCAATTATATTTGGCATAGGCATACCAGGATTTCAGACAGGTGCAATTTTCACAGAATTAACACCGTCTTTAGTGAGAACCTTCAATCCCCAAAAAGTAAAATATAAATCGACAGACATACCCATAGCAGGTGCAGTAGTAGCTAGAACAAGAGCAGGATATATCATATCTATAGTGCCTTTAGAAACCACTAATACGAGTCTCTTCTTCTGAACTCCATTATTTTGATTATTTTCTGTTTGAATATTAGCCAAATTAATCACTTTTTCTGAATATGAAACTTGAAGCTCTTAGGAGACGTATCTTCCACAATACTATTTAGTAGAATATTTCCAGTAGTGGATATCCAACCTTCAAAATCCATTGGTGCACCAGGATCAGTAGCAATAACTTCAAGAATTTCTCCTGATGAAAGTTTAGAGATTTCTCTAGCAGTATTAATAATCGGCATAGAACAAAGCAAGCCCTTTTGATCAAGTTTTTTATCTATTTTAACATCTTTAGTCATTATAACCCCGTTATAATTATTAGGGCGTTATAGATATAATCTTCTTTAAATTTAAATTATATTAATTAGCCCCAGTTAAATTTTTGTTCAACTATCTTACCAATTTCTTCATCAAGTTCAAATTGAAAAGATTCTTTTATTTTTATAGCAGATTGAGCTGGTATATCTCTCAAAGTTATAACTTGAGTCGATATTAATTCAGCTTGGCACATACAAGGACCTTCAAAAAATTCAATGGTTAGGGTTGCCCAATTTGCACTTTCCAATCCATAATTAACGATCCAAGCTTCAACTATGTGTTCATCATCACCATCAGGATTATGAATTTGAGTTGTAGAAAAACTAATTAATTTTAAAACAGGTTTTTGTAGCGATAATAGAGCTTCATCGTTAGCATCCAATTGTGTCTTCAGCTGCATAATTTCGACGTCAAGTGTATTGATTTTGTTATCATATCTCATCACAACATCATTATGTTTAGCCCTTTCCTCATCGTAAAGTAATTTATATTTTTTATATGATTCTAATTCAACAACTTCATTCTGAAGAGTAATAATTCGCAAGTTACTATCTTCTATACCTTCATTTAGAGAATTAATTGTTAAATTTTTCAGTGTTATTACAGATTCTAAATTCATTATTTTGGAGTCTAGATCCATTATTGAACGTCGAGTAATTTCTAATTCATCAGAATATAATTCAAGATTCTCTAATTCAGAGTAAAGTTGATTGGTTTGAGGATTTAGACCAATAAATCCGGCGCCAAAACCAATAGATAATCCAAAAATAAAAAATAATGAAATAAGCACCAAATTCATATTTTACAATATACAGTCTACATTTATCAATATTTCATAAGACAAAAATCATCTATAAAGCAAAAAAAAAATACAACTTAAATAGATTAAGCAATAAACAATAGAAATTCTTTAGTGATAATTATTGAATACAAAACAGAATTCCAAGTCAAATTTAAGAGTATTAGTAAGCGGAGCCAGTGGATTCATTGGAAAAAAGCTTGTAGAACGTCTATTAAATTCAAATATATCAGTTAGGGCAATTTCTCGAAATATAGAAAATCTTTCAGAATTAGAACATGATAATTTAGAGAAAATGAAAACAAATGCATTAAATTACAACGAATTAGTAAATTCATTCAGTGGAATCGATGTAGCATATTTTCTAATTCACTCCATGGAAGGTGAATCGAATAATTGGACAAAATTTATTGCGCGAGATAAAAAAATTGCAAAAAATTTTGCTATTGCTGCAACAGAATGCAATGTAAAAAGAATAATCTATGTAAGCGGACTTGTTAGTATTCCAGACAAGGAAATGTCAAAACACATGGCAAGTAGAAAAGAAGTTGGCGAGATATTAAAAACATCAAAAGCAAAGGTTACAATTTTTCGGGCGTCAGTAATAATAGGAAACGGAAGTACAGGATTTGAAATGATGCATTATCTGGTTGAAAGATTACCTATAATGATATGTCCAAGATGGGTATTAACAAAATTACAACCAATCTTTGTTGATGATGTAATATCATATCTTTTTGAAAGTCTATTTAAAAGAGAAACCGAGGGAAAAATGTTCGATGTAGGAGGGCCCAATATAATACAATATAAAGATATGATGAAATTGTATGCTAAGAAAAAGAATAAAACAATACGAATGATGATAATACCATTTTTGAGTCTAAGATTAACATCCTATTGGGTTGACTTGATAACCCCAATCAAAAAGTCACTCGCCAGGCCTTTAGTAGAAGGACTAAAAAATGAATCTGTGATGACGGAGAATTCAATTAAAAAAATCATACCATTGAAATTGAAAGGAGTAGATCAATCATTAGATATTGTAATTAATATGCAGATACAGAACCAGAAACATACTACAAGAAAAGAAATCCTGTTATCATATTTGCTGATTTTATTAGGAATTACAGGTGCGGCGCATTATTGGGTAGATGAAAGAATAATATCAATGCATCTTCTTGGACATATAAGTACTGGAATCTGGTTCTTATTGTTATTAGTTGGTTATTTTTTTATAAAGAAAGGAGCTCGACTTGGAGCACTATTGGCAGGTATTGTTGGTTGGACTGCTGCATTGTTTTTATTAATCGATAGCATGTATTTAATTTCTTATTTACCAAAAATTGGATCGTATCCTGTAAGTAAAGGAATAACAGTTCTAGGAAATTATCCAGATGCAAATACTGTTTTATTGAATATAATTGGTTTGTTTGTAATTGCAATATTACTAGTCGTAGCACATTTTACATTTTATGGTAAAAAGGAATTTCAAAAATTAGCATAGTAATTGTGAAAAAAATTCCTGGAATTAGACCAAGCAAAACGTAATTTACCATAAAAATGATAATTTGCAATCACTAATAATCTAATCGAAGATGTTCTACTAGTGCTAATTATTTAAGCCTAGAGATAAAACTTTATATGAATGAAATCATAATTCGGAAAAATATGGGACTAGAAAAAAACAAGAGAGAATAATCATGGTATATATTCGAAACAAGCAAGTAAAAGGAACGAAATATTCATACCTAGTTCGTAGTGTTTGGAATAAAGACAGAAAATCCGCCAGTCAACAGATAGTAAAATATTTGGGAAAATCATCGAAAGTGACGATAGATGATATTCCTGTAAGATTTCGAAATAATCCTAATGTAATCAAATTCCTAGTTAGAAAAAAATACATACAACATGAAAATTTATCAGAATTAATTTATACGTCACAAAAAAAAATCTTAATTAAATTATCAGAATCAGGGACAGTTGATTTGACTGGGTTATATGAACAATATAAAGAAAATTTTTCTGTTATAGAATTTTTTGACAAGTTAATTAAACCGATTCTCTATGATGTAGGAGACCTTTGGAAACAAAATAAATTACTTATTGGAACTGAACATGTAATTAGTAATAGAATTAATACAGTTATTAAACAAACAGTAACTTATAGAAAAAAAAGAACAAATTATAAAATTTTGATTTGTAATCCTGCTGGTGAAAGACACAATATAGTATGTAATATATTAGAATCAGTATTAACCAACAATGGTTTCAATGTTTTTAATATTTCACCATCAACTCCAAGTGAAGATGTATTAAAATATATAGATGAAATAAAGCCTAACTTAATATTAATATCAATAACTTTACACAATAATATTAAAGCAGGAATTAACTTGGTAAAAAGAACAAGTGATTCATATAAAATACCTATAATTGTAGGGGGGCAAGCAATTAATTCTAAAAATTCAGATAGATTCTTACCAGCAACAGTAATGGATTCAAATAATTCATTTAACCAAATTGTGAAAAAAATAACAATTACACAAAAAAGATGATGGGGACGGCAGGATTTGAACCCACGATCTCCCGGTCACTGCTGCTCCAAAGGTGCATCATCCGTTATGTCAGTTACCTAATTATACTATTAGCTTCTGGAGCCGTTAGCGGCACAATAATGTGCTGACGCCATAACCGAGCTAGGCTACGTCCCCTATTATTTGAAATATTTATCCAATATTTGAATGGTAATATATATTTCAATAATTATTTATATCACGTATTTATGGCAAATTCAGAATTTAAACCACTTTCACGTTCTTTTTATGATTCGAATACGGTGTTAGTAGCAAAAAAATTACTAGGTAAATTAGTTGTCAGGAAGCTAAATGGACAGGTTATAAGTGGAAGAATAGTTGAAACTGAAGCTTATACATCAGGTGAACATGACCCTGCAAGTCATGCATATAGAGGCATGACAGAAAGAAACAAGGTCATGTTTGGTAAAAATGGGATTTCTTACGTTTATTTTACATATGGAATGTATTTCATGTTTAATGTAGTAGCAAAGAAAAAGACAGAAGATGCAGGAGCTGTACTCATACGTGCATTGGAGCCAATTAAGGGAATTAAAATAATGGAATTAAATAGACATGTAAAAAATGAACTAAATATAACCAATGGTCCAGGTAAACTTACAAAAGCTCTTGTAATTAATAAGAAATTAAATGGTAGTGATCTAACCAAAAAAGGGAAATTATATATCACAAACTTTGAACGAAGAAGAGAGGAAATATCAGCTTCTGTGAGAATCGGAATATCATTTGCAATAGATAAAAAATGGAGATTCTACTTGAAAAGAAATAAATTCGTGTCAAAAAAGGAGTGAAAACAAGAACAATATGAGCAATTAGTATAAATCAGACTAATAGTTAACATATAATTATAAATTATTAACTCAAGAAAAGACAAACAATAAAGTTAATTTATATCCTTTTTCTATATGTTAACGTTGCCGGCCATAGCAATGGTGTTCCACCTGGTCCCATTTCGAACCCAGAAGTTAAGCCCGTTGTCGCTGTTGTGTTAGTTAGGTCCTAACGGTCTTGCGAAGCAATAGTGCCGGCACATTAATATTTCTAACAAACCTTATTTTCAAGTATTAATTAGGTTATAATCTATAACATAAGTGATTAATTTGGAACTAGCATTAATATTAGGTGGGGCAGGTAATGCATTTGGAGACAATCCATGGCTTAACAATCCAATAATAAGTATAATAATTTTTTATCTTCCTTTAGCTCTTTTAATTTTATATGGTCAAAAAATCCAATCATGGATGATGTTAAACGACATATCAAAATCAATTGGTAAATTACAACAAATGAATGAAAAAAGTAGAGATGAAGCTATAGATTATATCACGGAAGGAATAGATAACAAGGATAGCATACTTAAGAAGATTGATTCATTTCTAGAATATTTTACAATTATGCCAGTGGATTTAGATCCTGCAGGTGTTATTAACAAATTAGATCATTTAATGACAACAAGAGATGAACGAATGAGAATAGAAATAAAAAATATGTTACCTGAATTAGATTCAATAAAAGCTAATTCTGTAGAAAATATTATTGAAATTGCAACATCATATAATTTTATGTATAAAATTGCTAGACATTTTTACTTGATAGGGAAAAAAACAAGCAATATTCTTATCTTGGTGCAATTACAAATGATTATGCCTTTTATACTAATGCAAGCAGATGCGTTAACAAAAGCTATGAGTGCATTCAAGGAAAGTCAACCGATTGGAGATGCAATAGGTCCAATGATTGTAGGTAAATTAATGCTTGAAAAAGAAAAACATGAAATAGCTAGAGATACAATTTATGCTGAATCAAATATCGAAAATCGTAAAGTCTATTTAATTACTGCAAAAGGTCCAGGAGGTACTGTAGGTCAACCTGGAAATGCATTAAAAAATATCATTAATAAAGGAACTAAACCGTCTATGTTGATAATGATTGATGCTGCATTAAGATTAGAAGGAGAAAAAACTGGAGAAATAGCTGAGGGCATAGGAGCAGCTATCGGCGGGATAGGTGTAGATAGATTTAAGATAGAAGAAATAGCTACTGAAAACAATATACCAATTTATGCAATAGTCATAAAACAAACTTTGGTAGAGGCAATATCAATTATGAGAAAAGAAATAGCCGAAACTACAGAACCTGTACATAATATTTTGAATCGATTAATAAGAGAAAGAACCAAAGAAGGCAATTCAGTGATAATAATCGGAGTAGGTAATACAGCAGGAGTGGGTCAATAGATGTCAATGCCGATTATGGGAGTACCTGATAAAAAACAACGTAAATTTAAAGTGTATACTATAGAAGAATGCGGTCATGGAAAAAGTGACAAAGGTACCAAGTACGAGGGAGAATTTAAGGACGGTAAAAGACATGGTCAGGGCACATTAAAAGATTCAGACGATAAGGTCATCTATGAGGGAGAATGGAAGGATGATAAGCCAAATGGTAAAGGAACAATAACGATTCCAGATATTGCATGTAAGAAATCAATTAAAAGAAAATTCGTAAAGGGAGATTATGTTCATAAAATTATCGATGAATGTAAAGAATGTAAAAATAACAAGATTATAACAATGATATTTGCAGAAGAAGAAAAAAGCTAGGTTTCTGTTAAAATTACGGCGCCATCTTCAGTGGGCGTAATAGTATGCTCAAATTGTGCTACTACTGTATTAGTAGCTTCAATCAAGTCAGGATACACGCGAAAAATTTTGCGGGCAACTAATTTATTTAATATTTCATTTAGTTCTTCTTTAGAGTAATTATCTAAATACCAACGAGGAGAAAAGGGCAATGTATTTCGTGTTTGCCATATTGTGTCAATGAAATTATCCAATTTTTTATCGCCTGTATGTTTTCTTCTAATCAACATGTAGATAGTCTTCGTAGTTCCATCAACCACATAGCCTGCTGCATTTTTTAATGTAAGAAAAGGTTCTATTGCATAAACATGTCCAACATGGAGGTTGCTTCCAAATGGAGTGGAAATATTAGGAATCGAAACCCCTGCATGTATTTTAAATCTTTCAATAGAATGTCCGGAAAGATTAGAAATAGGTTTAAAGCCATATTTATGAGCTGTTTCTTCAATTATTTTACCAAGAGTTGCTGAAGAAGTTTTATTTTTTACATTTTTTATTGCCTCATAAAGAGCCTTTTCAGTAGCAGAAGTTAATTCGTAATAATCAGGATTATAAGATATTGTAACTGCAGTGTCTGCTACAAATCCATCAATATGGGCACCCAAATCCAGTTTTATTACGGAATTATCGGTTATTACACGATCCACAAACAATTCACCGCTATAATGTGCTGTTACATCATTTATCGAAACACCGCAAGGAAAACCAGGTTCGGCACCAAGTTTTCTAATCATATCTTCAACTTCATTGCATACTTGCGTAACAGTCATACCAATAAGATTTCTTTGTTTGAATTCATCTCTAACTTTTGCGGTTATATTACCTGCTTTGACAAATTTAGGATCAATTTCAAGTCCTGTATTCATTAATTCAACGTTAGTATTCTAACTAATAAAAAAATATTTAATTAATTTACATTTAGATTGGTTAAATCTAAATTTGAGTGATTTATACTAAATATAAATGAAAAAATATACTCGAATTGCAGTAGGTGGAACATTTGATATATTACACAAAGGACATGAAAAGCTGATAAATGAGACATTTGAATTAGCAGATGAAGTGTTTATAGGATTAACTTCAAATAAATTTGCAAAGAAACTTAACAAACAATTAGTAAATCCCTATTCAGAAAGAATTAAGAAATTGGAAAATTATATTCAAGAGAATTTTTCTAATTCGAGTTACAAAATATTTGAATTAAGTGATTATTTTGGTCCATCAATTTTTTATGAAAATCTTGATGCTTTAATTGTCACAGCAGAAAATCAACACAGAATAAAAGAAGTAAATAAAGAAAGGGAGAAAAGAGGAATATCTCTACTAAAAGTAGAGATTATTGAATTAGTAAGAGCAAAGGATGGTAAACCAATATCAACAACGAGGATAAAGCGTCTAGAAATAGACAGTCAAGGAAATTTATTGAAAAAAACAAGTTAAAAAAACACCTATATCATATTAAGGAATAAAAACCGATAATTGAGTGATAAATTTGGCTGAATATTCTGTTACTCCATGGGATGTTAAAGGAGATTTAGATTATGACAGATTAGTAAAAGATTTTGGAACTTCATATATCGATGATGAATTACGTACTAGAATTAAAAATCATACAGGAGAGCTTCATTTCATGTTAAGGAGAAAGGTATTTTTTAGTCATAGGGATTTTGGGTGGATCTTGGATAGATTCGAAAATGGAGAAAATTTTTTCTTATATACGGGAAGAGGTCCATCAGGCAATACTCATCTAGGTCATTTGTTACCATGGATATTTACACAATATCTTCAAGAGAAATTCGGTGTAGAATTATATTTTCAAATTACAGATGATGAAAAATTCTTACATGAACGTAAATTAAGTCGTAAACAAGTTACTGAATTTACTCATGAAAACATATTAGATATAATAGCATTAGGATTTGATCCAAAAAAAACATTCATATTTTCAGATACAGATTATATTAAAACACTCTATCCAATTTCAATAGACATTGCTAAACATATTACATTTTCTAAAGCAAAATCAGTTTTTGGTTTTAAAAATAGTTCCAATATAGGAATGATATTCTTTCCTGCATTACAAGCTGCAACATGTTTTTTGCCATGTATTTTACAGAAAAAAAACATACCGTGTTTAATTCCTGCTGCAATAGATCAAGATGACTACTGGAGAGGAATAGCTCGTGATATTGCGCCCAAGCTTGGATATTACAAACCTGCTCAAATTCATTCAAAGTTCTTGCCAAGTTTGCAAAAAGGAGGGAAGATGAGTGCGTCATTACCAGAAACTGCTATTTTTACTACAGATGATTTAGAAATTGCGGAAAAGAAAATAAAGAACGCATTCACTGGAGGTAGAGATACATTAAAAGAACATAGGAAATATGGAGGGAATCCTGATATTGATAGTGCATTTCAATATCTAAAAATGCTGATTGAAAAAGACGATAAGAAACTTTCAGAAATTGAACAGGAATATAGATCTGGAAATCTTTCATCAGGAGAATTAAAGGAAATAGCTGCAGAAAAAGTTAAATCATTCTTAAAAGAACATCAAAGAAAAAGAATGCAAGCTGAAAAGATATTCGATAAATTTATTTTGAGAGATTAGGTCGAAATGAACGAATTAAATCCTGATTCGCTACATGTACTAGAAAAAAAAGTGCTAATGTATCTTCGAAAATATAAAGAAGCAGAATTAAATAAAATTTCTGTTGAAGTAAATTTAACTTTAGATCAAGTTAGAAGATCAATTGAATGGTTGAAAGAAAAAAATTTAATAAAAATAGATATAACCCAGAAAAAAACACTTTCTCTGGATAAAGAAGGAATAAAAGCTATAAAACAAGGATTGCCTGAAAGACAACTGATTAAGAAATTAGAACAGTTAGGTGGAAAAAGCGAGTTAAAAGTATTATCTCATGAATTGAAATTATCCGTAAATGAAATTTCTGCAGCTTTAGGTTATGCTAGAGCAGCAAAATGGATCAATGTTAAAAAAGAAAATCAACAAGTAATGGTATACAAGATCAATGAGACTAAACTTTCAGCATCAGAAAAATTATTATCAAAAATGAAAAATTCTATGGATTTATTATCTTTTTCGAAAGAGGAGATTGTCTTATTGAAACAACTGGGCAAGAGGGCAGATTACATATCAGAAACAACCATAAAAAATTACAACATATTATTAACAGAAAAGGGGTTGGAAATTGCCAATAAAACGAAGATTGATGACGCTTTAGAATCTCTAACGCCAAAGCTATTGGAAACTGGTGCATGGCGTGAAAGTAGTTTCAGACCATTAAATGTAGAAGCTCCTGCACCACCAATTTATTCAGGTAGAAATCATCCAGTACAAAGATTTATTGATGAAGTTCGGGAAATTTTTGTATCTTTAGGGTTTGAGGAAATTGAGGGACCTGTTGTTCAATCTTGTTTTTGGAATTTTGATGTCCTTTTTACTCCTCAAGATCATCCAGCACGTGAGATTCAAGACACATTTTATATTAAAGATGGAATTTCTATCGAGTCAAATTCAGAAAAACTAAGTAATAATATAGCAAATGTACATGAAAATGGAGGAAAAACAGGATCAAAAGGATGGGGTTATAAATGGAATCCTAAATTAGCAAATAAATTAGTCATGAGAACACATACAACATCGGTGACTATCAAGCATCTAGCAGACAATATTCCAAAAGAAGCAAGAGTGTTTTCAATAGGTCGTGTATTTCGTAATGAAAAAGTTACCTTTAAGAATCTAGTTGAATTTCATCAAATAGAAGGAATTGTAGTGGGTAAGGAAGTAACATTAAGAGATCTAATGGGTTTATTAACTAAATTCTATCACAAACTAGGACTTAAAAAAGTAAAATTTTGGCCTTCTTTCTTTCCTTATACTGAACCTTCGTTACAATCAATGGTATATCATGATGGTTTATCGAAATGGATAGAGCTTTGTGGAATGGGAATATTTCGACCTGAAGTTACATTGCCTCTTGGAGTAAATAATCCCGTATTAGCTTGGGGTGGCGGGCTTGAAAGACTTGTAATGTTAAAGTACGGAATAGATGATGTTAGAAAATTATATGAAAATGATCTTGATTGGTTAAGGAGAACTGCTTTATGCCCGTAGTAAAAGTATATTTTGAAAGATTATTTTCAATGTTAAATGGAAAAATTTCAAGAGAAGAATTAATCGATATCATTCCATATCTAAGTTTAGATATTGAAGAAATTACTGATGATTATATAAGAATTGAATATAATCCAAATAGACCTGATTTTTCGACTGACTATGGTCTAGCAAGAGCGTTAAATAGCTTTCTGCAATTTGAATCAAAATTTGATTCATATAATGTAAAGGAAAGTAAGGTATCAGTAACTGTTGACAAATCAACTAGTAAAGTTAGGCCATATATTGTTGCAGCATTAGTTAAAGACATCAATCTAGATGATGAGTCAATAAGGCAAATAATTAACATGCAAGAAGATCTTCATAACGGAATAGGAAGAAAAAGAAGAAAAGCGTCCATAGGAATTCATAATTTTGATGTTATCAAACCTCCAATTTATTATAAAACGGTTGGTGAGAATTTTTCATTCATTACATTAAATAATTTGAAATCATCCACAATTCGGGAAATATTAGACAATACTGATGTAGGAAAATCATATGGTCATATAATATCAGGAAATTCAATTTATCCAATTCTTGTCGATTCAGTGGATGGAGTTTTATCATTTCCACCAATAATTAACAGTGATTTAACTAGATTAACAAATGAGACTAGTAATCTTTTTATCGATGTAACTGGAACCGATTTCAATGCCATTAATAATGCACTTTCTGTATTATTTACTACGTTAGCAGATGCAGGAGGCCAAGTGTATTCTGTTAAAGTCAATTATAGTGATCAAGTTTTTATCACGCCTAAGATCAATTCAAGTAAATTACCCGTGGATCTGGCATATGCAACATCATTGTTAGGACTTGAAATAAGCGAAAAAGAAGCTATTAATTGCTTGCAAAGATGTAGAATGAATTCTATAATTGAAAATAATACGGTTATGGTAAAACCACCTCCATATAGATTTGATTTAATTCATCCTGTAGATTTAATTGAGGAAATCGCAATTGGATATGGAATTAACAACATCACACCTACTGTACCTATTACTGATCTAGCAGGTAATCCAAATAATAAACAACGAATAATTTCAATGGTTAGAGAAGTTTTAATCGGTTTAGGTTTGATAGAGATAATGACATTTGGATTAATTAGTAATGATCATTTAATTAAATCAAATATGAAAGATGAACAGATTAAAGTAGTTGAAACAAAGAGTATCGAACATGAAATATTAAAAAAATCAAATATTCCTTCAATTCTTTATACTTTATCTCGTAATATACACAATTCCTATCCACAAAGAATTTTTGAAGTTGCAAAAATATTCAAGAAGTCAGAATCATCAATTATTGAACCATATTACGTTACAGTGGCTTTATCACATGCTGAAGTTAATTTTACTGAAGGAAAATCTTTTCTAACCGCCCTTGGACAACAGTTATTTAATCATCAATTTGCAACAAGGAGAATAGATAATGCAGTGTTTTTGAATGGGAGATCTGCTGAGATACTTGATTCTGATAAAACAAATGTTGGAGTGATTGGAGAAGTTCATCCAGAAGTTTTAGAAAATTTTTCCATCAGAACACCTGTAGTATTATTTGAGATTAATTTAGAGAAATTAATCAAGTCAGAAATTACTTAAAGATTCCTGATAGAAATTCGTTTCACAACCACTCTATCATTTGGATTATCAAGATTATCTCTAGGGACATTAACTATTTTATCAGCAACGTCAATGCCTTCAACTACCCTGCCAAAAACGGTATATTGATTATCAAGAAATATAGAATCAGAAACAATAATGAAAAACTGAGAACCGGCACTGTTTGGATCATTAGTTCTTGCCATTGAAACTATTCCTCGTACATGACTGATATCATTAAATTCAGCATTTATTGTATAACCAGGACCGCCTTGGCCATGAGTGCTTCTGTCATCGCTTTTAGTATTAGGATCGCCGCCCTGAATCATAAATCCAGGAATTACACGATGAAAGGTTGTGCCATCATAATATCCATCATTTGCAAGTTTAATGAAATTCTCAACATGTCTTGGTGCTTTATCAGGAAAGAACTCAATCACTATATTACCAAAATTAGTTTCAATAATTGCTTGAATTTGTTTAGAGTCGCCAACATCTTGAGATTGAGCAACTTCTTGAGATTGGTTAGAACCATCAAAGTAAAAAAACCCTACAGCCATTATGAATATAATAGCCACAATACTAATATAACGATTCTTTCCACGCAACATAATAAATTTAAAACAGCCTATTCTTATTTATTTCTTTATTGTGGAATAACATAAATAAATCAAAACTCACCAATATAATCGACCGTATTAAGCACTGAGACGGCCGAGTACGAGTTAAGTATAAATATTATACATCGATGATTAGTTGGCCACCCACCAGTGTTACAGGTCATCAAAAAACCCCGAGTTAAGAAGGCATATCAAGTTAAGCTAATTTAGCTAAACAATGAGCTATGTCTGTCAGAGGCGGGGTACAATCAATAATTTAGAAACAGGTAGTAATCGATTTACAATAGATTATTTTTTTTTTTGTTATTGAAGTTATATAAATAAGTAAATGAATTTTATAATGAAATCTTGAATCGAGATGAATTAGCCAGAGTATTAGAATTACGTTCAAGGAACTATACAGAAAGGTTAGATGATAAATGGGAAAAAGTTCTTGAGAGTCACAAATGGTCAAGTTTTTATGAACCGTTAAGATATGCAACAAAAGACGGTAAAAGAATTCGACCTTTGATTCTTATGTTAGCTGGTGAAAGTGTAGGGATTCCTGAAAATAAAACTGATTTAGCAGCTGTAGCTGTAGAATTATTGCATACGGAATCAATAATTCACGATGACATAATAGATAACCAAATACAAAGACGAAACAAGGACTCATTTCATCTTCGATATGGCAATAATACAGCCTTATTAACTGCTGATTTTGTTTTTGGTATTATTCTTGAAATAGCGTCACGATATAATGATCCACGTATAGCAAAAGAACTATCTTTCGCTGCATTGAAAATGTGTGAAGGACAACAGAAGGAATTAAATATCAATTCTAGAAGAATTCAATGGATAGAATATCTCACTGTAATTAGTGAAAAAACAGCAGCTCTATTTCAAACATCTTCAAAGTTAGGTGCTATTATTGGGGGTGGAAATGAAAAGGAGATTAATGCATTAGCGAATTATGGTCTAAATTTGGGCATAGCATACCAAATCCATGACGATATACTTGATTGGGGAGTAGATGATAAATTTTTAAAATTGTCACAAGATAAAGATGTTCAAGAGAACATTGTCAGTTTAAAAAAACTCAGAGAACACGGCACATTATACGCAGAAAATGCAAAGAAACAATTAGATAAGATTAAAAAATCAGAGTGTAAAGAATTTTTGTATTATCTTGCTGATTTTACAGTTAAACGAGACTATTAGTTAAAAAAGAATTTGTAATTTCTTGTGACAAGTCATAAATCAAATTCGGAAACAAACCGGTCATTATAATAACTATTGTAGCAAATAACAAAACAGATTTGAATGCTATTGGTTCTATTATATTACTGACAGTCTTTGATTCATCCATATACATTCTTTTTATTACAAGAAGGTAGTAAGCAACAGAAATTGCACTATTAATCAAACCAATAAAAGCTAACCAAGCATAACCTCCATCAACAGCAGCACCGAATAATACTAATTTACTCCAAAATCCGTTCAAAGGAGGAAAACCAGCAAGGCCCAACAAAGAAATTGCTAAGCAAAATGAAGTTATTGGCATTATTTTAGAAAGACCTTGATATGATGTTAGATTAGTACTAGAAGTTTTTAATCGAACTAATGCAACTGCAAGAAAAGCAGTGGCTTGTAATATAGCATGATTGAAAGAATGATATAATAAACCTATCAAGCCCAAATCAGAATATGGCATAACTACTAAACCTATTAACAAATAACCTGCTTGAGCTATACTAGAATATGCCAGAAGTCTAGTTATTGATTTTTGAGTTAAAGCTGCTAAATTACCTAAACTCATTGTAAGTACAGCTACTATAGCAAGCGCAAATGACAAATCAAAGGCGAACAGAGGGAAAATGACAGCAAATATTCTTATAGCAGCTGCAAAACCAGCTTTCTTAGTAGCCGCAGAGAGTAAAGTACTGACTGTAGTTGGTGAACCTTGGTATGTGTCAGGAATCCACATATGAAATGGCACTATTGATAATTTTAATCCAAGACCAGCTAGCAATGCTATAGTTCCAAACATAACCAATGGAATTAGAGTTGGATCTAGACTTTCAAAATTATTTGCTATTACATATAAATTTGTAGAACCAACCAAACCAAAAATTAATGAGATGCCATAAAGCAAAATTCCTGATGAAAGTGCTCCAAGAATGAAGAATTTTACCGCGCCTTCATTTGATAGCTTATCTTGTTTATTAAAACCAGCCAGAATAAATGTTGGAAGACTCATTAATTCCCAAGCAACAAATATTAGAAGTAAATCTACTGCAAATGAAAGGAGCAACATTCCAATGGATGTGAAAAGTAACAGAGAATAATAAATCGCTTCATTACTATGATCTTTCATATAATCAAAGGATGAAATTACTACAAAAAGTGAAACTAGTATAACAATGAAACCAAAAAATGAACCTAAAAGATCAGTTCGAATTAAATGCGGTAATGTTGATTCTTGTGAAATTAAACCAATTAATGAACCAAAGAGCAATAATAAGGAAATTAATAGAGAACTAGCAGTCAGGTATCTGATATAATTTATGCCTTTTTTACCGAATAGGAGATGTATAATCGGTATAGAAAGTGCGGGAATTGATAATAAAACTAGTAAAATAATTGGAATATTCAATTATGCAGCACCGCTAGAAATCAGATTCGTGTAAACTTCTGAGATAGGATTAGAAACACCAAGGATTAACCAAGGCACAACTAAAGTCAGAACTAGAGGTATTAAATATAAAACAAGAGTTAAAGTAGAAAAAGTACCCAAATCATGGTGACGTACACGAACAGTAGTTGGATTAGACATAACTACTCGCTGTAACATCCATAAGAAATACGCAACTGTAATAACAGGTATAGCAACTGTTACAGCATAAATTGGATTCACATTAATAGCTCCCACTATAACCATATACTCGCTAAGAAAACTACTAAAAATTGGAAGTGCCATAGCTGCCATAGAGCCTAAAACTAAGAGACTTGCAAGTCGAGGACTTGTAAATTTAAGTCCTTTAATAACAGTAATATCTCTAGTTCCTGAAACTTTATGCAAGTATCCAGATAGCATAAACATTAATCCAATGGCGGCGGCATGTGTAAACATTTGAAAAATAGCACCGGATATTCCAAATACTGTTCCAGTAAATGCGCCAAGAATCACAAATCCCATATGATTTATACTTGTTAGAGCAATCATTTTTTTAATATCTGTTTGAACTAAAGCTACAAAAGCACCATAGAACATTGTAATAACACCAATTAAAATAAAGATCCAAGCGTACTGAGCTGAAGCTTCTGGGAGAAGTCCTATATTAAATCGTAAAAAGCCATAACCGCCCATTTTGAGAAGAAGACCTGCCAAAAGAACGCTAATTGGTGCAGGAGCTTCTACATGTGCATCAGGCAACCAAGTATGAAATGGAACTATAGGTAATTTAACTCCAAATCCGATTAAGAACAATACCGAGGAAATGATTTGCAATCCTAAAGGAATTTTTCCAGCAACGTCAGTAATATTAAACGAGTTAGGTGTGACTGAGAAATAAATTAAGATGAATGCAAATAACATAAAGATACTACCGATAAATGTAAATAAGAAAAATTTTATTGCTGCATATTTTCTACGTGGCCCTCCCCATATACCAATGAATAAAAACATAGGAATAAGAACAACATCCCAAAAGACATAAAACAGAATCATATTCAATGAAGTGAAAACTCCCATTATTGCACCTTGGAAAAGTAATAGAAGTGAATAATACAGAACTTTTCTATCAGAAATTAAATCTCTCGATCCAATTATTACTAACAAAGACAATATAGAAGTAATAATTACAAGAGGTGCGCTAAGACCATCCATTCCAACATAATAATCTATTCCAAAGTGTCTAATGATAGAAATTGGTCCTTCAGTAAAATTGTAACTTCCACCGGTTCCATTAATTAAAATTAATCTATATGCATAAAATGATAATAATAATTCAATAAATGAAAATATAGAAGCATATATTACAATATATTTTTGAGAAGTTTTAAAAATAAGTGGGATAAGTAAAGCGCCTAAAATTGGCAAAGCAATTAAAACTGAAATTATGGGGAAATTGAGCTCTAACAAAACATCACCTAACCAAATAACAACAATGTTAACAATATAATTCCTAGTGCAAAGAAGAATACATATTGTTCAGTAATCCCAGTTTGAATCTTTCGAACATTCCGAGAAATCAATACATTAAAATTAGCAATGCGAGTTGCCGTACCGTCAACTATGTATTTATCAAATTTCTCTCCTAAAGTTGATAAAATAATAGAGAATTTTGGCACCACTGTATTCAATTTATGAAGAATTCCAACTTCAACATGTTTATAAATAAACTGTGAGAGTTTTAAAGAACCATTAATGAATACAATATAATAAAGTGAATTAATATACCATCGATTAACAAAGAATTTTTGCAAGGTTAACAAGCCTGGAATATTTTTTACCGTTTCAATTGGATTTAATTTTCCATTAATATAAAATAAATAGCTAAAGCCACCACCAATTAGAACTGCAACGACAGAGGTAGAGACAGCAATTAAATTAATAGAAGACACATGTTCGTGAATTTCCATACCAACAGCAAATTCAAGGTGACGTGCCAATGAGTTCTCTAAGAATCCTTCATAAACAGGGCCAAAAAATCCAAGGACAAGCGTAAGTATTGCAAGAATAACATATGGTGCATACATTAGAACTGGTGCTTCACGGATACGTTTGCCGCTCGATTCTAATTTAGAAAGGTATTTACTTTTCTCCCCGAAAAAGATCATTCCGATCATTCTAAAGCTATAAAATGCAGTCATTATAGCAGTAATACTGGCTAATCCATAAAGTGCCATCAGATTAAACGAACTTTCTACACCAAGAATTGAAGCGAAAATTGCATCTTTACTCCAGAATCCACTAAGAAGAGGAATACCTGCCAATGATGCAGCAGCAATTGTCATTGCAATAAAAGTTAAACGCATTTGTTTATGTAATCCACCCATTTCATTCAGATATTTAGTGTGTGTTTGATGAATTATTGCACCAGCTCCCATGAATAATGCAGCTTTAAAAATTGCATGGCTGGTTAAATGAAAGAATCCTGCAACATATCCTACAATAAAGTTTGAAGTTAATCCTGCAACGCCAAATGCAAGCATCATATAACCAATTTGAGATATAGTAGAATAGGCAAGAACTTTTTTTAGTTCATTTGATACCATAGCTTGAGATGCAGCGAGAAATGCAGTAATAGCTCCTATCCAAGCTACAAATTCGAAGAAGGGTATAATTAGAGAAATATTTTCAACTGCGGTAATAAAAATCGGACCAACACGAGCAATTAAGAATACTCCTGCTTTAACCATTGTAGCAGCATGAATTAAGGCAGATACAGCAGTTGGACCAGCCATTGCATCAGGAAGCCATTCCTGTAAAGGAAACTGAGCTGATTTTCCAATTGCGCCGCCGAAAATGAAAAGTGCCACAGGTATTAATAATCCTGCCTTTGCTAATTCAACCGCCCAAGTATGAGATTTTGATAATTCCATGAAATCAAATGTTCCTGAAAAATAAAATAATGTAAGAATTCCAATTAAAAATGAGACATCGCCAACTCTAGTCATTAAGAAAGCTTTGTTGCCTGCGTGTGTAGGAGAATAAGATAAAGGAATTCCCCAAGCTTTCTTTCCTATTGTTCCAACATAATCTTTTTTGAGATCTTTATTCCAGAAGCTAATTAATCCATACGAACACAATCCAACACCCTCCCAACCAAAGAATAGTTGAAGAAAATTATCGGAAAATATAATTAATTGCATACTTCCTATGAAAAATACCATTAGGAACCAATATCTAGTCATATTGTTTTCACCTTTCATATAACCCAGACTGTAAACCATGATTGAGAATGAGAGCCAACCAACAATGTTTGACATTAAAATACTAAGTGGGTCAGCTAAAACTCCTGCAGTTATATCTAATGCAGATATCCACATAACTTGATGATGAAATGTTTCACCGGCGAATGCAAGAGGCAGCATTAATGCACAAAGAATTGCAGAAATTAATGTAATAAATATCGCATAATAATCTCTAATTTTTTCACCAATACGTGCGACAAGTGGCATCAGGAGAGCGCCAAGTATTGGAATAGTAAATACTAACCAAGGAATTAAATAATTAATTTCAGTTGACATTATCCTATACCTCCAAATATATCTTGAAGTAATGGGACTAAATTATCAGTAATAACAGATGGATAAACACCAATTATGATGGTTAAGGCAGAAAGAAAGAGCAAGGGAATGGTCATATGAAATGATGGATCTTTTATATTTTTAAATTCTGATGGTAGTTCACCAAAGAAAACTTTACGGATAGTAAGCAGAGCATATCCAGCAGTAATTGGTGTACCAGCTAGAGCAATGGCCGTAATAATGAGTTTACCAGTAGAACCAGTCTCGAGTGCACCAGAAAATGAACCTGCAAAAATCATCCATTCAGATTGAAATCCATTTGTAGGGGGAACTCCTACTATTGCAAGAAAACCTATCATTGCTGCAATACCTGTGATTGGAAGTTTGCTACCAAGTCCTCCGAGTTTTTTGATACTTCTCACACCTCCAGTTTGCATGATGATAGAACCAGCAGCCATGAACAGAAGAGCTTTTCCTGTTCCATGACTAACATAATGAAATACAGAACCAGTTACGCCCAAGTAATAGAGTGAACCCATTCCAAAAATGATATAACCCATTTGACTTATACTGGAATAAGCTAATAATCTTTTCAGATCATCTTGAGCATATGCCATTAAACCGCCATAAATCATTGTCAATAATCCCCATAAACTAATTGCAAACACAATAGTTGGATAAATTGAAGGGAGTATGAACAGAAATATTCGTATAAATGCATATGCGCCAATACCAATCATCGCTGGTGAAAGTAAAGCACTTATTGGAGTTGGTGATTCGGCATGTGCGTATGGCAACCAAACATGAAGTCCTGCAGCAGCTAATTTAGTCAATAATCCAACACTAATTGCAATGCCAACCCAAACCCGTAGTGAAGAAGGTATTCCACTTTCATTTAAATCAAAAAAGTTGAAACTTCCTCCATAAACTCCAATTGTTAAAATTCCTCCAAGAAGAAAAACAGCTCCAACATGAGTCCATAAGAAATACATTAATGAAATTTTTTGGCGTTCTCCATAACCAAATTCTGCTATTAAAAAGAATGAAGGGATAAGCATTAGTTCAAAGAATATGTAAAATTGGATTAAATTTGTGGCAAGTACAGTTCCAAGCATGCCTGCAACGTAAACAAGATACAAAGCATAATATAATGAAATTTTTCGATTGATGGTATCACGAATTACCTTTTTAGAATTAGAATGAAGATCTTCTTTGATTTTATGTACCATGTAAGGAATAGAATACATTGCAATAACGGTAGAAAGAATATAGATAATTGCGGCAAATGGAAAACTTAATCCGTCAAGAAATAATCCAAATTCACCAATAGGTGCCCAATTATAGCTTTCCAAACGTTCTGGGGATGAAAATCCTGAATAAAGTAACAGAGATGTGCAATAAAAAAGAATTAGAAATGTTAACCATCCTACATTCTTGCCAATTCTTAATCCAATAAAATAAATTATAGGGGCTAGGATTATTGGTATAAACACAGCTTGGAGAAGTAACATAAATTATCCTCTTAACTTTTTAAGTTCCAAAACATCAATATCTTTGTTTAATCTAAATGCTTGTACAATTATTGCTAATCCTACTGCAGCTTCTGTTGCTGCTAATGCTATAGCAAAGATAGAAAATGTTTGACCAGTAACAATAGGAGTTTCAGAATATCTTGCAAAAGCAACGAAATTAATTATTGCAGCATTAATAATTATTTCAACTGCAAAAAGAAGTCGAATTGCATTACGTTTAGCAATTAGTCCATATATCCCCACGGATAATAAGGCCAACGATAAAATAAAGTAATTAAAAAGCGGTTCCATATCAATTCTCCCTCTCTATCTTCGCCATAGTTAATGCGCCAATAACTGAGGCTGCAAGAACTAGACCAGTGACCTCAAGGATCAACCAATAATCGTTAATCATTTGGATTCCAATATCATAAAAATCTGGAATGGATGGATTTGGTGTAACTATACTTAATAGACCTGAATTATAAGAGACATATCCAATAACAAGAAAGAATGAAAGGGCTGTAACAATTCCAAGAATTCTTTCATTACCAGATTTAATTGTTGACCATTTTTCTCTCCGGACAAGCATTATAACAAATATAATTAGTACCGAAATTGAACCAATATAAACAAGAATCTGGAACATAGCTAGATATAATGCGTCGAGAAGAATGAATATTGCAGCTACACCAAGAAAAGAAAGAGCCAGAGCTACCGCACCATATACGAGTTCCCGAGATTCTAATGATAGAATTGCAGTAATTAACGTGAAAAGAGCTATTGTCAAAAAAACTAAATCAGGCATGATGAGCACCTCGTTTATCAGGTATTAATTTAACAGTGCCTTTCTTTTCTGGAAATACTGCAAGTTGAAAAGGCGTATGGACAAGTTTTCTTTTGTCAGTAACAGAGAGTTCATATTCTGGAGTCATAAACAAACAATCAAATGGACATGCATCTACACAAAAACCACAAAAAACACATCGGCCATAATCAATTTGAGGCATAACACTTCTTTCATTAATTGGCCAGTTACCCTCTACACGAACCATATCAATGCAATCAGCAATATTTTCACAGACAATAGCACATAAGGAACAACCTGTACATTTGTCTGTATAAAGAATATGCCTGCCCTTAAAACCCGGACTTGCAGTATCGGTTTTGAAATCATAAGTATAACCTGAATCTATATCCAGTTTTACTTCGGGATAACGCAATGTCATTCGTTTTTTAAATATATTACGAATGCCTACAGCAAATGCAACAAGAATTTCTTTAATAACGCTATAAATCATCAAATCAATCCTAATGATACTTCAATTACGGCAATAAATAAATTTATAAAAGAGAGTGCAATTAACCAGACCCAACCAAGACGCATCAGTTGATCAATTCGAAGTCTTGGCATTACTGCTCTTGGAAGAATCACAACAGTAATAACAAAAAATAGCTTGATAAGCAGCCAAGCTAATGGTGGAAGAAAAGCAGGTCCATACCATCCTCCAAGAAACAATAAAGTAAACAATAATGAAAGAGCATAGAACTTAATATACAAACCAAGTTGTAATAACCCAAAGTGCATTCCGGTATATTCTGTCAACCAACCCGAAACTAATTCTGTTTCAGCTTCCGGGATATCAAAAGGCGTTCGTTCAAGTTCGGAAAGAATCGTTATATAGAATATAATGGCTCCAAGCAACTGAGGTATTATAAACCAAACTTGTTGTTGTGATTCAACAATAATCATTAGGTCTAATGAACCACTTAGAATAACTACCCCTAATACTGAAATCAACATTGGTATTTCATAAGCAATAAGTTGGTGCAAAGCTCTTAATCCACCAATAAAAGCAAATTTATTACTACTAGCCCATGCGGCAATCAATATTACCAATGGAGTAAATCCAATTATTGCAAAAGGAATTAATAAACTAACCTCTGAACGTGCAATGTAAATATTTGGAGACAATGGCAATACTGCTAACAGGGCTGCACCAAGTCCAATAGACAAAATAGGTGCGAGCCAAAAGAATAGTTTATCTGCTCTTTCTGGTACAATAATTTCTTTACCTAGTAACTTGAAGAGATCTGCAATTGGTTGAAGCACTCCTTCAAATCGCCCTGCATAGAGAGGACCAACTCTTAATTGTACTTTAGCAATCAATTTTCGTTCATATAGAATAATTAAAGTAGCCATTAATGCAGCAAATGTAAATCCAGGGAAAGCAGCAATTTTAAAGAATGTGGAAGATGGACCAACCCCATATTTATCGGCAAGTTGAATGCCCTTTATTGGATCAATTAATGCAGTAAGGAATTCATTAGTTGTTGGAATTGATATACCAAGTACTGGTATAATAAGAAAGAATATAGGAAATATAATTACTGGAGATAGTAACAACAACCAGAATATAATTGAAAGTATTCGTTTTAAAAAATCTTCAAATGTTTCCATAATTTTCACTTATCTGCTTCTACAGGCCAATAGTCTAGGCTCCAATAAACAGCAGGCATATCAGCTAACCTGCTACCTACAAGTAAATGAGACATTCCTATTAAATTTCTAAAAGAAGGAACACTAATTTTTACTCGATAAGGAAATCTTTCACCATCACTAACAATATGAAAAAACATTGTTCCACGAGCAGCTTCAGTTCGTACAAATGCTTCACCAGGTTCTCCTCGCATAACTCCACGAATAACGTGTTTTATAGGACCGGGTTTCATACGATCCAAAACTTGCCGAATTATATCCATACTTTGTTGTAATTCTTTTAAACGAACCATACATCTTGCATATGAATCTCCTTCTTGGTATACAGGAATATCGAAATTAACTTCATCATACAAACAATAAGGTTCGTCTTTACGTGTATCTGAATCTATTCCAGATGCTCGAAGATTTGGTCCTGTAATACCCAATTTTATAGCATTTTGTTTTTTCAGAATCCCAATTCCAACAGTACGGCTCTTCATTAAAGGATTATTGAAGAAGATTTCTTCGTATTCTTTAATTCGTTTTTCAAAATATTGAAAGGTCTTGAGAGCACGTTCTTTAAACCCTTCTGGAATATCATTTCTTACTCCACCTGGAACTACAAATGAAAAGGTTACTCTAGTTCCACCAATAGATTCGGCCAAGTCAATAAATAACTCTCTATCACCCATTGGCCACATAAACATAGTTGAATGTCCAAGAAAAATCCCATATATTGCCAACCAATACAAATGAGAAATTATTCGATTTAGTTCTGCCATTATCATCCTGATATACTGAGCTCTTTCTGGCGATTCTACATCTAGAATTCTTTCTGCAGCTAATACATATGGTAATGTTATTCCTGTAGCATCTATTATAACAGGTCTTTCTAAATGAGGGATGTTTTGAATATAGGTTCTATATTCGGCCATTTTCTCTGCGCCCCGATGAACGTATCCAGGATCAGGTTTAGCAGCTACTATGTAATCACCATCGATTGTAACAATAATACGAAAGTGTCCGGAACCGGGATGTTGTGGTCCAACATGAAGAACCATTTGGTCTCCACCTTGATTAACGACTTGCATTTTAGTCCCTTCCTGGAAGTGAAAAATCCTTTCTTAGAGGAGGTATATCATCCCAATCTTCAGGAAGAAGTAATCTTTCCATGCGGGGATGATTGATAAATGTAATTCCAAAATTTTCAAATGTTTCCTGTTCATGAAATTCTGCACTTGGCCAAATATCAATTAAAGTGTCAATCTCCGGTTTGCTCTTCGGAATACTTGTCATTATAGCAAATATAATACGTCGTAATTTTTTAATTGAAACGCATATAGCATGGTATTCAACCCTGAATAAATCATCGTCAGGATAATCTGTTGCGCCTTGTGAAATTATTTGATCAAACCCAAGATCCCTAATTGCAAGAGCTACCTCTTTGAGATTAGTTGGAGAAGTTGAAATTTTTATTCTGTTAGGTTTTACATACTCTTCAGTTATTTGTTTATTAAATTTGGCTTTTAGACCTTCGACTAATTTAGTTTCAGTACTTATTATTTTTTGATGTTTTAAATTTATTACACCTTTGATTTTCTTATTTTGTTTTGTAATTCAATAATTCCTTGAATTAAGGTTTCTGGTCTAGGTGGACATCCAGGAATGTAAACATCAACAGGAACTATTTTATCAACTCCTTGTAATACATTATATGAATCGACATACAAACCGCCAGAAATAGCACATGCTCCCATTGCAATAACCCATTTAGGTTCTGGCATTTGTTCATAGACCCATTTCATTCTAGGTGCCATTTTTCTAGTAACTGTACCTTGGACTACCAAAATATCACATTGTCTTAAGGAACCAAAAGCTTCCAACATGCCAAATCTTTCAAGATCATGGCGCGGACCTGAAGCAGCTCCAAACTCAATACTACAACAAGCAGTTTCGAGATGCACGGGCCATAACGAATAGAGTCGACCCCAATTAATCAAATAACGAAGAGGTTCTCTTACGTTTTTTTCTACAACAGTATTAAACAGATCACTAGCTTTTCCAACCAGTAAATTTAGTGTAGGATCAGTTACCAATTTTCTCTTTTTCCTGCCAATGCAAGTGCATATCCCATAGGGATAAGAATAATTGCTAAAAATGGTAACAAAACTCGTAAAGACTGAATTCCTAATTGGGTAAATGACACGCCCCAAGCAAACAAGAACATAACTGTAACATCAAAAACCACGAACATAATCAGATAGGCATAATATTGCATAATTAAATGAATACGTGATTCGCCGGTTGGTGGCTGGCCAGACTCAAAAGTCTGTAATTTTATAGGATTCCTTTTTTTTGGTGCAAATAAAATAGGTATAATCAATGTCGGGACGGCAGCTAAGACGCCAAATAGCCCTAGGAGTAAAATAAAGACGAATTCATTTGTAATCATTTTGAATACAATTGATAAATCGGTAAATTTGTTTATTTAAAGATTAAGTAAAAATTTAATGTTAATTCTAAATGATAATTTAGAATATGTATCAATTAGCACGCCAAGTATGAGAACATGAAACACATCGAAAGAATTGTGTAGAAGCCTGTTCTAGACTACTTGTTTGTTTATCCCAGAAATATGCAAAATTGTGACGGCATTTTGGACATGTAATTTTAGTAGTAGGAAGTGAACGTAGTTTTCCAGTCTTTTTATCTACAACTTTAATGGTTGTTGCGGGTTCATCAGGAGCTTCTTTAATTTTTACTCGTTTTGCTTCTTGAGAATAATCACACGAGATGCAAGACAATAGGAGTTTAGTCTTAGATTTAGGACTAGATGCATCCTCAACCTTTTTAGTTTGGAGTTTTGCGTTACATTTGGGACAAAATTGCAAAGTCTATCATCAACCTTTGGAATAATAACAAGTAAAAAGTTTTACGGAATTTCTTAATTTTAAAATTCCTATATATAACAATTATTGTTATGATTATCGGGAAATTTATTCAGTTCTTCTATATACCGTATTCTGCCTCTCGAAGCATATGATAATTCTCGCCTGTAAGTTACATCAATTAAAGATCTTCTTTCCAAGGTTTTTATCGCTCTGCTTGTAAGATACCGTCCTTGATGATCATAATCAAATAATAAAATAGTTTTTTTGTATAATAATGCCTTATCCGCAAGTTTAGAAAGAGTATTGTTATTGCAATAAGTAAATATGTCACCGGAAAATCCTAAAGAAAAAAGCGCCAAGGCATCATTTTTTCCTTCAACAACTATTAAAGCAGCATTCTGAGATTCATGATTTAATCTAGAAATAAATTTTGTAAGAAAATTAATAAAATCTAAGTCGTAACGAAGTATATTCACTGCATAAGATAAATATCAATGTACTAAAAATGTATGTATTATTTTCTATTTATTATTTTTTCAAGAATTGGAATAAATAATAAAGGAATAAGCGTTCCTATAATTATACCAATTACCATATCACCCATCGAAGGATCAAGAATTGCGCCAAGACCATTTGAAAAAGTATGCCCAATTCCAGCGCCAATTAATCCACCAAATAACCCTTTAGACTTATTATCGAAAAATTTTTCAATATTAATACCTGTATAAGCTCCAATTAGTAACAAAAAATTATCAACGAATCCAAAAATGAATCCATCAGGCAATATCATTTATTTCTAATTCTCTCAATTAATGGAATGAAAAAGATTGGAATTATAGTACCAATTACTATACCAAACAACATGCCGCGCATTGATGGATCTAAAATCGCACCAACAGCATCAGAAATAGAATTCCCCATAGTAGCACCCAAGACTCCACCCAATACACCACTAGCTTTTTTATTCAGATATTTTTCAATACTAACTCCAGTGTAAGCCCCAAGTAATAGAATAGAGTTATCAATAAATCCAAAAATTAATCCTTGAGGCAATATATTAGTGAATCCAAGAATTAATTCAGAAATAGCCAACACAATAAGAATATAATTATTAGGATATAAAATCTTGTAATTGAAATATTAAAAATTAAATAATTATTAATTATTCTTATATTTTGAAATTAGATTATTAATTATTCTTATATTTGGAAAATAAATTATTAATTTCGATAATATCTATAGGCCCAAACCGAGTAATTCTTTAGCAATTATCATGCGTTGTATGTCATTAGTGCCTTCATAAATTTCGGCAATGAATGAATCTCGAAATCCTCGTTCAATTTCCGAACCTTCTTTGATTCCAGAAATGCCATGAATTTCAATAGCACGAGTAATTGCACGAGAAGCTACTTCAGTTACATATGCTTTTGAAATTGCAGAACCTCGAGACACGGAATCACGTAATCGTCGAGGAACCTTTTCACGAGATTCTATAATTTTATAATACTTTTCCAATTCTACAAGATTACAATAAACAAGATATTTGGAAGCATATACCTCCATAGCTATATCAGCAAGTTTCCATTGTATAGATTGCCGATTTGATAGAGAGCCACCTTCAGATTGATTTTTTCTAATAAACTCAATGCATGTATCTAAAGCTCTTTGTGCAGCGCCAAGTGCACCAACAGCCAATGATATTCTGCCACCATCTAAAGTGGTTAACGCTACCATAAATCCTGCACCAACATCTCCCAAGACGTTAGACTTGGGAATTTTACAATTTTCAAAAATTAGTTCGGCAGTTGAAGATGCTTTTAATCCCATTTTCTTTTCAATTTTACCAACTGAAAAACCGGGTGTGTTTTTTTCAACTAAAAATGCAGTAATACCACCCATTGGTCCCAAGTTTTTATCATTTGTTGCAAAAACAATTGTTAAATCAGCTCTGTCTCCGTTTGTACAAAAAATCTTGCTTCCGTTAAGAATGAAATCCTCACCATCAATGTCAGCAGTTGTTTGAATATTAGCTGCATCACTACCAGCAGCTGGTTCAGTTAATGCAAATGCGCCAAGTGAATTTCCAGATGCAAGAGAAGGAAGGTATTTCTGTTTTTGTTCTTCAGTGCCAAATAGCACAATTGGTGTAGCACATAAACCAAGATGAGCGCCAAGAATTGTTCCATGTGAACTACAGATTCCTCCAATCTCCTCCAGTAAAATTCCATATTCAATCTTACTTAATTCTTGACCACCATAATTTTTTGGAATTGTTAAGCCAAAATATCCTTGAGATGCCATTTTTTGAACGTTATCAAGAGGAAATTCTTCGTTTTTATCATAGTCTTGTACAGTAGGAAGAATATTTTCGTGTAGAAATTCCCGAACTGTTCTTCGAAATTGTTCTTGTTCCTTTGTAAAAGAAAATTCAAAAGGCATTATATAAAAAAGGAAATTCAATCAGTATAAAGGTTATCGTTATAATTTGAACAGAATTAGCTCGTGAGGTGTTTTGCAATTAAAACTCTAAGATCGTCATTCGAGTCTACTAGAGATTTTACTGCTTCTGCATCTCTCACAAATCGTTCAACAGGGAAATCCTTAATGTATCCATATCCGCCATGAATCAAAAGTGAGAATTTTGTATTTCTCTGTGCCATTTCTGAAGATGTAATCTTTGTCATTGCAGCTTGAATATGAACATCTAAATTATTGTCTTTATTTTTGGAAATATTACTAAGCATTGCTGAAGCAGCTTCAATATCTAAAGCCATACCTGCAATCTTATGTTGTATTGCTTCGAATTTTGATATAGGTTTAGAAAATTGTTTGCGTTCGTTAGAATATTTAATAGCTTGATCCAAAGCAGATTGCATTATTCCAATACTAATGGCACTAATACCCAACCATATAGTCTCTTGTGCAACTTTAATAATATCCGGTGTATCTTCAAATTTTCCGATTAAATTAGTTTTTGGCACCTTACAACTATAGAATGAAATGGAAATTAATTCATTACCGTTTAATCCAATTGCTGAAATTGGTTTACTAAAAGATATATCTGGGTTGTCTTTTTCTACAAAAACAAATCCAGAATCTTTCCCAAAATTACATAAAATAATAAAAAAATCGGATAATGCGCCATTCAGCACAAAAGATTTAGTTCCGCTTATTGAATAGTAATCGCCCTCTTCCGTTGCTTCTGTACGAATGTTATCTACATTAATAAAACTTCCATCGTCCCCAAGCACTGCAGTACCTATCTTTTTACCAGTTGTTAGTTCTGTCAGAAGATTACTTTTCTGTGAATCTGTGCCAAATTTGTTAATAAGTTGAACTGATAATACATTATGAAAAATCAATAACGATGATAATGCTGGTGAATATTTTGTAAGTTCCTGCATTCCATGAATAAATGTGGAGAAACTGGTTTCAGCACCGCCAAACTCACTTGAACCCAACATTCCGTATAAACCTAATTCAGAAACCTTTTCGAGAATTGAGATGGGAAGTTCTGAATCATCATCAATATTTGAAACAATTGGATTAATTTCGTTTTCACCGAAATTCTGGATTACTTCCTTAATCATTTCTATTTCTTCGTTCGAAGATGACAATTTATTCATAATATATGCTCATAACATAATAATCTTATCCATAAGAAAATCGTCTGGTTATGATAAACAATACAAGAATGAATAATGATTTATCAACTGCCAAGGACAACAAATTGTTGTCAGTGTGTTATAAGAAATGATCATGACAGGAACATATATTCTATTAGGAATTAACTTTCTATTTTTTTTAATTCTAAATGTCATACTAGGCAGTACAGTATGTGGAGACATACCATGGAGAATGTTTTGTATAAAAAGCGATTATCTTTTTCAATTTGCACAAGTGAATCAATTCATATTTGCAGGAGAAAATCTATATCAATTAATTACAAAAATGTTTGTCCATTTAGCTATATTACATTTTATTTTGAATATGTTTTTTTTATGGTTTTTCGGTATAAGATTAGAAAAAATTTCCAGTTCTGTATTTCTTATTCTTGTATTTTTGTTATCAGGTTTTTTCACGAGTATCTCAAATTTATTTCTTGGGACAATTATTTCTGCAGGGGCATCAGGAGCAATTTTTGGTATTGTTACAGTATTCACAGTTTTAAATTGGAATCAAAAAAATACCAAATTATTATTTCTAGCTTTTTTAATTGTCATACATTTACCAGCACTACTAGGATCTAACATTAACTATCTTTCTCATTTTAGTGGATTGGCGTGTGGTGCGTTACTTGGACTGATCAGGTTACAAATGTCGAATAAAAGCATCAAGTAATTACTTTTTTATTATGCTAAATTAAATATAAAATATGAACAAGGTATTCTTGCTTAGTGCTGCAGGTACGTCATATGGAAAAGCAAATTTAACTGCAAGAGATTTATCAATGTTAGCTTCAAAACGTGCAATAAAAAGGGCAGGAATAAAGGTACAAGATATTCAAGCCGCATTTGTAGCAAATGCATTCGGTATGGCTGAGAAACAAGGTCATTTAGGTCCGTTATTAATGAGCAGCCTAGGCATCCCTCATGCCCCGTCATCAACTATAGAAGCTGCTTGTTGTAGTGGAGGATCAGCAATTAGGGAGGCTTACGTTAACGTTGCATCAGGTTTTTATGATGTAATTTTGGTTGCTGGAACTGAAAAAATCAGCCACCTAGATACACTTACAGCGACAACTTATTTTTCATACGGTGGAGACTATTGTTTCGAGGGAAATTCAGGTGCGTCTTTTCCTGGTTTATATGCCACAATGGCAAGATCTCACATGCATGAATATGGTACAACAGAAGAAGAATTAGCTGCAGTTGCTGTGAAGAATCACGAGAACGGATTTTTGAATGATAAAGCGCATTTTCAAAAAAAGATTACAATAGACGATGTACTAAAATCCGCAGTAGTTGCAGATCCATTGAAGCTTTATGATAGCTGTCCTTTCTCAGATGGTGCAGCTGCGGCAATAATTGCTAGTGAAGAATTCATGAATAAAAACAATTTACAGAAACGAGTATCTATAAAAGGTTCAGGAAGGGCAGGAGGTCCTGGATCATTACACGCTCGAAAAAATATGACCAGTCTAGAATCCACTATTAGAGCGTCAAGGGAAGCACTAAAACATGCAAATATAAATATCAAAGATATAGATTTCGCGGAAGTTCACGATTGTTTCACAATTGCTGAGATAATTGCAATGGAGGATTTAGGCATATTTGAAAAAGGCGAAGCTGGTAAGGCAGTAGTTGAAGGGAGGACTAGTATTAATGGAGACATTCCAATAAATCCGTCTGGAGGTCTTAAATCAAAAGGCCATCCTGTTGGTGCAACTGGAGTGGGTCAGGTAGTTGAAGTATTTGAACAATTGACAGGAGATTCCAAAAAAAGACAAGTTGAAGATGCAAGAATCGGATTAACTCACAATGTTGGTGCAACTGGAGGCAGTTGTGCGGTACACATCTTTGAAAGTGAATAAATTGTCTGAGGATTCTATATTTGTAAGAGATATATTTGAAGCTACGAGAGATGGAAAAATCAGGGCATACGAATGTACTGAATGCAATAATCAAGGAGTGGCAGTACAAGCGTTTTGTGAGAAATGTGGAAATAATAAATTAACTAATAAAGAAATTGGCAACGTTGGTAAAGTAATTACTTTTACGATTCAAACAGTTGCTCCAGATCCATTTGTGAATGAAGTTCCATATGCATGGGTAATTGTAGAACTCGACAATAACGTTAGGATAACTGGATGGATACCATTTATTTCTTCGAGAGAAGATCTGAAGATAGGAGACAAGGTAAAGCTCGTAAAATCCTACAAACCTGGAATGGTTTTTGAAAAAATAACTTGATTAAATAACAGTTAAATGAAATATATACACATTTTGAAATTATGGTACTGTTTGTAAAACGTGTAGGTATAGTTGGAGGAGGCATTATGGGAAGTCAAATAGCAGATATAATGGCAATTAATGGAAAGGAAGTGATCATACGAGATGTTTCTGAAGATTTTACAAAGAAAGCTATGGAAATTGTAAATAAGAATCTTGACGAGTTAGTTCAGTTTCATGCAACACGAGCAGAAAAAGAAATTGAAAGAATTGAGAATAAAGACGGGATACAATTAAGTGATGAACAAAAAGAAAAGATTAAGAATGTTTTAAAACCAAAATTCAATCAAGAATCAAAAACTGAAACCATTGCTCATATAAGTACTACGACAAATATTGAAGATTTTAATGATGTTGATTTAGTAATTGAAGCTGTTGTAGAGAATATAGAAATTAAAAAGAAAGTTTTCAATGATTTGGATACACATACGCCAAAACATGCAATTTTAGCAACGAATACATCTTCATTGTCTATAACAGAAATAGCTGCAGCTACTAAACGACCTGAAAAAGTAATCGGTATACATTTTTTCAATCCACCCGTATCACTTCCATTGGTAGAAATAATACCTGGAACAGAAACGAGTGAGGAAACCGTTAATGATGTTATTAATTATGTATCAACATTAAGAAATCACCGTTATCCAATGCAACCAATAAAAGTTAAAGAAGTTCCCGGGTTTTTGGTAAATAGAATATTATTTGCAATGATGAACGAGGCGTTTTCATGTTATGATAATGGCGTTGCGTCGATGCGAGATATAGATCTAGCTATGAAGGCAGGGGCAGGAATGCCTATGGGGCCATTTGAACTAGCAGATCTTGTGGGAATTGATGTAATATACAATGTTCAAAATGAAGTAAGAGAGATGCTTGGTGGCAATACCATGAATCAACCATCTCAAACTCTCAGAAAGCTTTATCACGCTGGACGTTATGGAAAGAAGTCAAAAAGAGGATTCTACGATTATAGATAGGCGTATGAATATGTCATCTGAAGAACATGTAAAGACAAGAATTGAAGACAGTATAGGCATTATAACTGTGGATAATCCTCCTGTGAATGCATTAAATGCTGAGGTTCTTGGACAGTTGGACAAAGCCATAGACGATATTTCCCAGAATGAAAGCGTAATTGGTGTAGTAATAACAGGCGGAGGAAACAATGCGTTTTGTGCTGGTGCAGATATAAAATCGTTTGCAAAGATTACCAATCCCCAAGATGTTATGGAAGTGATAACACTAGGACAAAATGTGTTTAAGAAAATAGCTAATTTAGAAAAACCGGTAATCGCTGCAATCAATGGTGTTGCATATGGCGGTGGAAATGAACTTGCGTTAGCATGCGATATTAGAATTTCATCAGACAGAGCTAGATTTTCGCAACCAGAAGTCAATTTAGGATTAATACCAGCATGGGGAGGTACACAGAGATTAAGTAGATTGATTGGAACTGCAAAAGCAAAGGAATTAATTTTTACTGGTCAGTTTGTAACTGCGCAGGAAGCATTTAGAATTGGAATGGTTAACAAAATCGTTCCTGACGGTGAAGAACTAAGAGCAGCTTCAGATATAGTGCGTCAGATTGCATCAAGAGCAGCTCCATTAGCAGTTAAAGCAGTAAAGAAGATAATCAATTCAGGAAACGACAGCAAAACGATTAACGATGGACTTCAATTAGAAATAGAAGCAATGAAAGAACTCGTATTAACTGAAGATATTCAAGAAGGCATAAAATCTTTTACTGAAAAAAGGCAAGCCAAGTACAAAGGAAAATAAATTTAACTATTAGCAATATCTAACAATGTTGAGTATACAATGTCAGAAATAATTGTAGAAGAATTATCATCGTCAAGCGGAGGCGCTATTTTCCAAGTTACTTTACGAGATGAATCAGGAGAAACTAAACACAAGGTCAGGATGAGCCATGATTATCATCAAAAACTTGCAAATGGAAAATCGAGAGAAGAATTCGTCAGAAAATCGTTTGAATTTCTTCTTGCAAGAGAATCGAAGGAATCAATTCTAAGTGAGTTTGATATGCCTAAAATATCGTCTTATTTTCCAGAATACGAAGACAAAATTAAAACCATGTAAAAGTCAGAGATTTTGAGCTAGATCTTCTTTAATGTTAGCTACCGACATTTTCATCGGCGGGTCTGGCATTAACTTCTTTTGCCCTGTCAGGAATGAGTTTTATGATTTCCTGTATTTCTTCTTCGTCCTCAGGGCCGTATAAGACGAGCAATTTATCTTCGTCTTGAAATACATAATCAATATTGTCTATTTCTTCACCGTTTATAATAATATGAAGCTTGTTAGTTTCATCTTCATCATAGGTTTGACCATCCAGAGTCAATGACGAGTCTGTTAGAGGGATGTTAAGCGAATTCATAAACCAACTTAATGGAATATTAATTGCGTGTAAATGAATAACGTCAGTTTCATTTTGATGTAAATGAGCATAACTACTTTGATGAGCATGTTGTGTTTGGTTTAGATCTACTATTTGTCCATCAACATGAATCAGAATATCGATATGCTGGTGGGTAGAACCAATAGGACCTATTTGTGGTGTGGAAAGAATTCCATATAACATATAACCAATTCCAAAAACGATTAGGCCGATTATAGCATAATTTCTAATTTTTTTAAGTTGTTTTGATCGTTGTCGTCCCTGTTTTCTTGATAAACGCCGCTGTTCTTTATGACGTTTATTGAGACGTTTCTCGTCATTATTCATAATCAAAGTAATTAACCTTTAGAATATAAAGAGCTTCCATAATTTGGAAAAAAGTCAGGATGGTGGAAGTTTAACATTGTATACCTTTTCGGAAATTCTATTATTTTCATTATCTGTTACAACAAAAACCAGTTGGGATTTTTCTTGAAGCAGATTATTTATTCCAATAGAAGTTGCATTCATTGAAATTTTAAACTGAATTGTTATTGTTTCACCTGCAGGTAACAAATCAATTTCCACTTTTTCGTCAAACAGATCTACATTCGAAGAACCAAATGTTTTTTCAGATGATACAAACCGATACCAATCAGTCGAGTCAGGCTTATGCGACAGTGTGACCACTAGATCACCTTTGTCTGTGCTACCAAGGTTTGCAATCCGAAGCGAGAAAATTTCGTCGATCATTTCCTGAGAATCTTTGGAATATGATCTGTACGCTAGATTATAATCGTCAGTTTCTCCATTCAATTCTGCATCAACAGAAACGATCAAGGAGTAATCAGGCCGTGACATTAATGGATAGAGAAAGGAAAATGCTGATATAATTATTACAAAGCATATTGCTGAAGCAGCTATTCTTAATGTACTTGTCATTTTTTTACACTGTTTGGATAAAAGTGTTAAGTTCTGAAATAATATAATAATTATGAAATTATGTCATAATATATACAATTGAACAGAGATAACAGCATCAAAATCGTTCTATTATTGGTTATTTTACTTTTCAGTTCTGGAGTATATTATTTTTATGCCGATGAAAATAACCAGAATTCATCAGAAAAAGAATCACGCCCGCCCAAGGACTTTTTTGTAGAAGCTGTAAGTAAGAGCAAATATGATCCTGCGATGCTGGACATACGAGTGGGCGATACAGTAACCTGGAAGAATGTAGACGAGGAGGCCCATACAGTGTCAAGCGGAAATTTTACAAATAATGATGAAGTTTATTTTCACCAGATGCTTTTGCCAGGGGAAAGTTTCAGTGTTACATTTGAAGAACCGGGAGTATTCTCCTATTCATGTTTAATAAAATTCCATGGAATGTATGGCGCGATAAGAGTTCAAGAATGAAATTAATTCATTTCCTTCCTTTGGAAGAAAAACAAAGAGACTATCAAACCAAGCATGATATAAACAAATAAAATTCCCAAGCTGAGATTAATTTCTGGAACGTAAGCAGTAATAGACAAAGTTTGACCGGGGGCAAAGATAGCTGGTATTTTTATTATTTGATCCTCTGGATATGGAGTTTCAAGTATATAGAGAATAATTTGATTGGCGAAAGTTGGAGAAAACCAAGGTTTTATTTTGTCAACTATAAGGAAATAATCAACTAGCGGAAATACTAGGAAGAACAAAAAGAAGAAAGCAATATATGAAATACTACTGCCCTTCAAAAAGGAACCAATTGCGAATGATATAGAAAGAAATGCCATTGTAGAGATGACGGCAAAAAAGAATGAAATGAGTAAATTGCTTGGAAGTGAACTATAGAAAAAATAGCTTAGAGCAGCCAGGATGATGTAGAATATCCCGAGGACTATTGTGACTGCTAAAGATGCTGCGACAAACTTGCCAAAAAGCAGACTGGTGCGGGAAATCGGGTTGGTGAATAATGTATATCCAGTTTTATCTTGGAAATCACTAATTAGCGCATCGCCGCCAAACAAAGTCACCGATATAAGAATCAATAATGAGAGGAATTGTACGAAAGTAATCGCAAAGTCCGTAATGGATGATTGTGATGCAAGTGACTCGGAGGAAGTCAGAATTGGGAGCGTGTAGATAAGCAGGGGAGTCAAGACAGCAAGAATTACAGCGGCCTTTATCTTTCGTCCGCGAATAAATTTTAGAAATTCAAATTGAATTATATCACGAAATTGTTGCAATCTGTTGATTTTAGTTCTTTTCATAGATTATCGCACGGATTCCTTTATTGTTTGGAGGTAAATTTTTTCCAGATCCTTGGTACCGAATTTCTTTGTAAGATTCTTTATGGTATCAGAGAAGATCAGTCTGCCTTTATCAATAATTGCCAAAGTGTCGCATATTTCTTTAATTTCACTGATTAAATGGGAACTAAAGAAAATTGTTTTGCCATCTTTGGATAAATTCTGGAACACGGTACGGATTTCAGCCATTCCTCTCGGATCCAAGCCAAATGTGGGTTCATCTAATAGAAGAATTGGTGGCTCATGGAGTAACGCTTGTGCAATTGCTAGTCGTTGTTTCATTCCACGTGAGAATGTTCCGATTTTCTTATCGGACCAGTCTTCCAAACCAACCAACTTGATGAATTTTCTAGAATTTTTTGAAATGTTATATTTTTTCATTCCGCGCAGTCGACCAAAATATTCTAATGTCTCATTTGGAGTGAGTGTTGGATAGAATTCTGCGGTTTCAACAACCGCGCCAACTTGTAATAATGCATCTTGTGGTTCCTCCAAGGCATTAATATTGAAGAAATATGCTTCACCTGATGTCGGTTTAATCAAAGAGGTTAATATTTTCAGTGTTGTGGTTTTCCCTGCCCCATTGGGACCAAGAAATGCAAATGCAGCGCCTTGAGGGATTTCCAATGACAGGTTGTCTACAGCGGTCAGTTTGCCATATTTCTTTGTAAGTCCTTCAATCGTGATTGCATTGGGCATTGGAGGATTATGCATTATACATAGTTATAAATCACAATATCATGTAACAGCATAACAAAATGGAAACACGAGTTATTGGAATGATTGTGCTTGCAGGAGTAATTGTTCAGATTTTACTGGGATTATACGGCGGTGTAAAGCCTTCAATGACTGATCCTGTAACTTTATTGCATATAGTGATTGGAATTTCTGGTCTTGGAATTACTCTATTCATGACTAACAAAGCACTGAAAGTTGCAGCAACTCCCATTACAAAGTACGTAATGATAGTGACGTCAATTGTTGTTTTAAGTCAGGTGGGTACAGGATACATGCTATTGACTGGAATGAGCAATCGTCCCATGGATCATGCTATGAGTGCATACCTGATAGTGGTTTTACTTGTTGGACATGCAGCTTATGCAATGTATCGGAAGAAAAAACAGCAAAGCAAAGCAGTATAATTATTTAATAAACAATGTTTTGTTTCTAATATGCTAATTTCTCTTGAAAATATTACGAAGAAATTTCCTCATTCATCTGGAGAGGTCATTGCAGTAGATAATGTAAACCTCGATGTGGATAAAGGAGAATCAATACTATTAATCGGACCTAGTGGTTCTGGAAAAACAACACTGCTAAACATGATAGCAGCAATTGAAACACCCACGTCAGGCCAGTACAAATTCAATGGCAGCTCTGTTCCCTATGGAAACATAGATGCCATGACAAGATTTAGAAGAGAAAACATAGGATACATATTCCAAACATTCAATCTGATTAGAGATCTCACTGCTCTGGAAAATGTTGCGTTGGTTCAAGAATTGTCTGGAAAAGTTGATCTTGATGCAGCAAAGGAACATCTTCGGCAGGTAGGGCTCGATGGTATGGAGAACAGGTTTCCTTTTGAGTTGAGCGGAGGAGAGCAACAAAGAACGGCTATAGCAAGGTCAATGGCAAAGAATCCTAAAGTTCTGCTTGCGGATGAGCCAACGGGAAACTTGGATGAAAAGACAACTCATAAGGTTTTCCAGACACTAGTGGACATGTGTAAGAAGAATTCTATAACAATCATTGTTGTATCGCACGATCTTAGCCTCTCCAAATACACATCAAAAATAATTGAAATGCGTTCGGGAAAAACTGTCGACAAGAGTTAGTTCGCCTTGATTGCAATAATAATGAAATCGCTAATCAGGGGACTACGAAACTTCAAGCTCAGACTGTTTCTCATGCTCTTTCTCATATTCATGACTGCAATGATGAGCGTGACGCTTAGGGAATTTTCTAGCAATGCAGAGGATCTTTATGTGAATATTTATGACGAAACCAATTTG
>Ga0208113_1000018_pt1 | contig 69155 bp, 74 predicted proteins | sample Knorr_S7_td_NADW_FD_185598 | JGI IMG/M metagenome (GOLD analysis project Ga0208113, IMG submission 185598) | Marine microbial communities from Southern Atlantic Ocean transect - Knorr_S7_td_NADW_ad_2505m_LV_A (SPAdes) (version 2) | ecosystem: Environmental > Aquatic > Marine > Oceanic | place...
TCTGCAAAAACTGAGAAAAAACCAAAACGTACATCTGCAAAAACTGAGAAAAAACCAAAACGTACATCTGCAAAAACCCTAGTTCGTTCTGATCATGGATCACGTAATAAAATTATAAAAGATGCCCTCTTATTACGCACGAAAATTTCAAAAAAACGTCCAAAATTCCAGAGACAAGAATCATGGCGTTATGACAGAATAAAGATAAATTGGCGAAAACCAAAAGGATTTGATAGTAAAATGAGAATACAGAAAAAGGGTTGGCCTGCAATCGTAAAAATAGGATATCGAGGTCCTAAATTAGCTCGTGGCTTACATCCTTCAGGTTTTTATGATAAATTAGTTTATAATATAGATGAATTAAATTACTTGGATCCAAAAACCGATGCTATTAGAATTTCCTCCAAAATTGGTAAGCGTTATAAATTAAATATAGTGAAAACAGCAGAACAATTAGGATTTCATATATTGAATCCCCGTATTAGTAATACAAGGAAACGTTAAAGATCATGACTAACTTAAAATCCTCCAAGAAAATTATGGTGAGTAGAGTTTTTTCCGTAGGAATGAAAAGAATAAAAATAGATCCTGATTCTGTTGAAAAACTCAACGATGCAATAACTCGTGGAAGTATTCGTAGTTTAAAAAAAGACGGCGTGATAAAAATAAAAAGTAAACAAGGGATTTCTAGTGGCCGACGCCGTATACATAGGCAAAAATCAACCAAACGAGGAAGAAAACCTGGTTCAAAAGAAGGTGCAAAGTATTCTAGATTAACAAAAAAACGTAGATGGATTATAAAAGTTAGATCACAACGTAAGCGATTACAAGTATTAAAAGATAGAAAGGAAATTCCTAACACATTATTTTGGAAACTATATGTAATGTCAAGTTCAGGTCAAATTCGTTCAGTAAGACATCTTCAAGAACTAGTCTTGAAATTTCAGGGTTGAGATGATGTGAAAACTCGATATACTCCAATATTTCGTAGAAGGCGGCAGGGTAAAACCAATTATTTAAAACGCAAAAGTATGATTATCTCAAAAAAAACTCTTTTATGTATTGGAACAAGTAATAAATATTCTACATTTCAATTCTTTATACCGATGATTAATGGTGATTTAATGAAAAGCTCGTCTCACTCTGTTCAATTAAATAAATTCGGTTGGACCGGCTCAGGAAAAAACACACAAGCATTGTATCTTACAGGTTATTTAGCAGGAAAAAAAGCAAAACTCGCAGGGATTAAAGATGCAATATTATATTCTGGTATGAAACAATTTACAGCTAAATCTAGCTTAATTGCCGGTCTAAAAGGAGTTATAGATGCTGGTATTGATGTTCCTGCTCAAAATGATATATTTTCTAAAGAGAATAAATTTAAAACTGAAACTATAGAAAAAATAATTAAATTGATTGATTCAGAATACGGTGAAAATAATGCCTAACTTTAGAACTAACCAAAGAAGAACTGATCAAGAATCAATTTGGATCCCTCGTACAAGATTGGGTTCATTAGTCCAATCAGGAAAAGTAACGTCGTTGTCACAGCTTTTTGAAAATGGTTGGAAAATAAAAGAATATCAAATTGTTAATCAGTTATTGCCTGATTTAACGTCATTTGTGGTAGATGTAGGTGTAGTCCAAAAACAAACCGACGCTGGTGAATCTACTAAATTCAAATCAGTAGTTGCAATTGGTGATAATAATGGTTGGTTTGGTGTTGGAACAGGGAAAAAACCTCAAATGCGAAATGCTATCGATGCAGCTACAGATAATGCATTGATCAATATAACTCCAGTTAAATTAGGATGTGGTAGCTGGGAATGTCGATGTGGAACTAATCATTCGATTCCGTATAAAACTGTTGGTAAAGCTGGTAGTGTTAAAGTAGAAATTATACCTGGACCTAAAGGTCTAGGTCTTGTTGCTGGTGAAACAATAAGAAATTTACTTGAATTAGCAGGCATTAAAGATTCATGGACTAAAACTTTTGGTGCTACTGCTACTATGCCTTCAGTAGCTCAAGCAGTTTATAATTCAATTAAAGAACTTCATAATATGAGTTTGTAGTGTGATATATTTTGACTGCCTATATTGTAATTAATATACGTGGAACCGTTAATGTTCCACACGGTGTAAAAAAAACACTCAAATACTTAAATCTTGAAACACGTTATCGCGCCACTGTTATTTCCGATAATAAAATTAATCAAGGTATGTTATTAAAAGCTAAAGAATACCTAGCTTGGACTAAAGCAGATTCAAAAAGTATAGCTCAGCTCTTGAAAAACAAAGGAGAAAAGAGTAAAACAATAAAATATAGTAATACTCTAGTTAAACAAATTGGTTTTAATGATATTGATGATTTGGCTCAAGCCTTGATTGATAATCGAATATCTATTTCTAAGATTTCTAATCTAAAACCTTCTTTTAGACTTTCCCCTCCACGTGGGGGTTTTAAAAAATCTACTCGGCGAATGTATTCTCAAGGCGGAACATTAGGATATAATCCTGATCTGTTGAATATACTTTCAAATATGATGTAAAAATGTATAAATTGTTGCGGTGTATTGCTTATGGTTTCTAGATTACGTAAAATTCGAAGACAAAGAGGCTCACGGTCCCATGGCTGGGGGCAGGTTAAAGGACATCGTTCTCATCCTGCAGGTCGTGGAAATGCTGGTCTGATGAAATATAAATGGAGTTGGACGGTAAAGTATGATCCTGATCATTTTGGAAAACCTCATCTTAACCCGCCTAACCGAAAAATTGTTTCGAAATGGATTAATGTAGGTCAAATAAACGGATTATTTTCTAATAGTTCTGAACAAACTTTGTCTAAGATCAATTTAACTGAACTTGGCTATGAAAAATTATTAGGTTCTGGAGATATTTCCGGACCTTTTGAAATTGTTATTAAATCTTATACACAAACTGCAAAAGATAAAGTTGAAAAAGCAGGCGGTAAATTATTGTGGTCTGCTAAATGAGTGCACTTACCGATATAATAAGAAATATAGCATCTGTTTTACCCGAAGTTAGAAAACCCAAAATAAAACAAACATTAACTACTAGATTGCTTTGGACAGGTGTTGCATTAATAACTTACTTGGTCATGGCTCAAATACCATTATATGGGGTTGCTTCTGGCATGTCAGATCAATTATCATATACGCGTATAATATTTGCCTCTGCCCAAGGCACTTTGATGGAACTTGGAATAGGCCCTATTGTCACAGCAGGTCTTATTTTACAATTGCTTAAAGGCGCTGAAATAATTAAATTAGATTTTAAAAAGCCAGCAGACCGTGCATTGTTTTCTGCTTCTACTAAAATTTTAGCTATAACTGTTACATTGGCAGAAGCAATTGCATTTATGATTGGCGGTGCATTTGGTACTGGCTTAACTACACCTACTATGATAATAATCATTTCTCAATTATTATTTGCTGGAATAATGGTAATTCTTCTAGACGAATTACTTCAAAAAGGATGGGGTTTGGGCAGCGGTATAAGTCTATTTATTGCCGCCGGTGTAGCTCAACAGATTTTCTGGAATATTTTTAGTCTTATTCCTAGTGGCACGGGTTATTTTGGTGTAATACCAAATACGATTTCTAATTTCTTGTCTAATTCTCCAGAAAGCATTTTTATGCGTCCTGGTGGATTGCCTGACATTTTAACAATGTCATTGACATTTGCTGTAATTGGCTTAATAGTATATGCAGAAGGCATTCGAATTGAAATTCCTATTACTTCTGTTAAATATCGAGGATTCCAAGGTACTTACCCAATAAAATTACTTTATGTATCAGTCTTACCTGTTATTTTGACTGGTGCCCTTTTAGCTAACATAATGTTTTTCTCACAATTTATATGGTCAAGATATAATCCTGCTAATTCAAACAGTTTGTTGAATCTGATAGGGATTTATAATGTTAATGATCCTACACAAGGTCCGATAGGTGGTTTAGCTTATTATATTTCCCCTCCACGTGGAATAGAAGTAGCATCTGTAGAGCCTATCAGAGCTATTACTTACATGTTATTTTTTGTTGTAATGTGTACAATTTTTGCCAGAGTTTGGGTTGAGATAGGTGGATTGGGAGCAAAAAGCGTGGCAAAAAATCTTCTTGGTGCAAATGTACAAGTTCCAGGTTTTCGACGTTCACAAAATTCTGTTGAGGTTGTACTTCAACGTTATATTCCGGTCATTACAATTATTGGCGGTGTTTTGATGGGCATATTAGCATCAGGGGCAGATATCTTAGGAATATTTGGTGGCGGTACTGGAATATTGCTTATGGTAAGTATAACTATGAATTATTATCAAATATTGATGAAAGAAAGACTAGAGGCAATGATGCCAGGCCTTGCATCATTCTTGGGTAAAGGATAGTATATATTAATAACTTGGCGCTCATAATGGTCAAAACCAAACGTGTTGTAATTGTTGGTATTCCAGGAGTGGGTAAAACCACAGTGGTTACTGAAGTATTTAATCAGCTGCAACAAAAAAATATCAAGCTAGAAAATCTAACTTTTGGAACTATAATGTTCGAAGAAGCACAAAAACTTGGTATTTCAAATCGAGATGAAATGAGAAAATTATCAGTTGATAAGCAAAAGAACTTCCAAATAAAAGCAGCTCAAACAATTGCAAAAATTAATGCAGATGTAGTTCTCATTGACACTCATTTATTTATTAAAACCAATTCAGGTTATATGCCCGGACTCCCTAAAGATATTCTTGATTATTTATTACCTACAAATCTAGTTCTTGTAGAAGCAAAACCTCAAGATGTTCTCGATAGACGATTAAATGATCCAAATCGTACACGTGATTCTGCAACAATTGATTCTATAGAATTTGATAATCAAATTGCAAGAAGCATGCTTTCTTCATCAAGTATTTTGACTGGCGCTTCAGTATTTATAACGATTAATCAAGAAGGAAAATCTCAAGAAGCAGCAAAGTCAATTGTGGACTTTCTAATTTAGAATTAAGGTGTTTTTCTTTTTGAAAGGAATAATTCTTTCAGGTATGCCTGCAGTTGGCAAAACAACTGCTGCGTTTTCTTTATGCAAAGAATTTAATATTGATTATCATTCTGGTGGGGATTTACTAAAAGAATTAGCTAAAAAAAAAGGTTATGAGATTTCTGGTTCCGATTGGTGGGATGATATAGATGGAATGACTTTTATGCAAAATAGAATGAAAAACTTTGTGTTAGATAGATGGGTAGACAAAAAACTTCTCGAAATATTAAATCAAGGGAATGTTGTTATTACAAGTTACACATTGCCTTGGCTTACTTCAGGTAAATATGAAGGAAAAGTACCAATAGATTTTCTAGGACTTTCCGAAGCTAAACAAGGTATCTCTGTTTGGCTTGAAGCTTCAATTGAAAATCGGGCTAAACGATTATGCACCCGTGATAATATCAGTATTGATAAAGCTATGAAAATTGTTAAGGAAAGAGATTTAAAAAATCAAGAACTCTATCGCCAATTGTATGATATTGATTTTGGACAAGATTTGTCTGTTTTTGATCTAACAATAGATACTAACGATATTGATATTAACGAAGTAAGTAAAATCCTTATTAAATCAATAAATGAATCAATTTAACTCTAATTCTAATAATGAAAGATTTATTCTTAATGAAGAAGATGATCTTGAAGATTTTGGTTCTAGACCATATGATCGGAGTATTCCTGAACTCCTTAATAACGGAATTATATTTGTAGACAAACAATCCGGCCCTACCAGTCACCAAATTGTTTCTTGGGTTAGAAGTATGTTAAACCAAAAAAAAGCTGGTCATAGTGGTACTTTAGATCCACAGGTTACTGGTTTATTACCTATTGGTTTGGGAGATGCGACTAAGGCTTTATCAATTCTGTTATATGGAGCCAAAGAATATGTTGCAGTAATAAGATTACATGATGATGTTGATTCAGAATCCTTCACAAATTGTATTTCTGAATTCACGGGTAAAATTTTTCAAAAACCTCCACAACGTTCTGCAGTAAAAAGAAGAACTCGAACTAGAGAAATTTATGATATTGAGCCTCTAGATTATAAAGGAAGGATAGTCTGCTTAAAGATATTATGTGAAGCAGGAACTTATATTAGAAAATTGATTTATGATATTGGCGAAGTATTAGGATGTGGAGCTACAATGATTGAACTCCGTCGTACTAAGGTTATGCATATCGATGAAAAAACTAAATTTGTCAAACTTGATGATCTCAATGACGCTATGTTCTTATGGAAATCCCATAATCAAGATGAAAAAATTCGTTCACTAGTTCAACCTGTTGAATTTATTTCCAAACCTCTTAATTCAATTATGGTAAGGTCTTCCGCAATTGACTCGATCTGCCATGGTGCTCAATTGGCAATTCCTGGGATTTTGAATTTCTCAAAATCTATACAAAAAGGTGATAATATATCACTTATTTCTCAAAAAGAGGAATTAATTGCAATTGCAAAGTCAGAACTTTCTGCTATAGAGCTGCAAGAAAATACAAAAGGAATTGCTGGTATTACTCAAAGGGTTATTATGAGACCTGGTACTTATCCAAAAATGTGGAAAAAAAAATCAGACTCGTGAATAATATTATGAAAAATGCTAATTGTAATAAAGAATTTAACTTTGTAAATTGTTTGTTCGATTCATAGCCGGGGTAGTCTAGATTAATGGACAATCTGGTAAGGCGCAAGCCTGGAATATATTCCAGTTAGCTTGTGACTCGCAAGGGTCTCGTGGGTTCAAATCCCACTCCCGGCGTTCAACTGATGTATTGAATTACTGTTTTTTAGTTATTTTCATAATATCTTTCTTCAAAATTTCTTCTATGTTTTTTGGAAGAATTACTGAATCTATTATTTCTATTTTTGACTTGTCTGCCCAATTAATTTTACTGGTTTGAATCTTTTCTATATGATTTGAATTATCAAGTTCTATTGATACATTAAATAAATTATTGTTGTTTTGGTAGATTTTTATAATTTTCTTCCTTTTATCTACGATAATTAATTCATACCCTGATAATGACGCTTCTAATAAATCAATTATTCTTCCTTTAAACATAATCATATATTGTTTATCAAATCTATATGTTATTTTTTTCAATTTAGTTGAATATTTTCGGTTATTGTCGAATATTTATAAAACGTTAAAAATTATTAATATTTTTTTTAATTTAAGTGATACATTTGCGACATGTAATTAAATGTTTGACAGAAGAAGGAGAACTCAACGCTAATGTTGACATTGATTTATCTGAGGCTGAATTACTTAAAACTTATCAAACTATGGTTCTTACAAGAATTCTCGATACTAGAATGATAGCACTTCAACGTCAAGGTCGAATTGGCTTTTATCTTTCATCATATGGTGAAGAAGCTTGTTCTGTTGGTAGTGCTCTTGGAGTTTCCACTAATGATTGGTTCTTTCCAGCATATAGAGAACAAGGCGCAATGTTACTCAAAGGCGTCTCACTTCATTTTATTATTTCTCATCTTCGAGGAACTGCAGAAGATGAACATAAAGGTAGATCATTGCCTGGATTGTTTGGATGTAGTTCAAAACGATTTGTTCCTCCATCTGCACCTGTTGGTACACAAATACCTCATGGAGTTGGAGCTGCTTTAGCATCGAAATTAATTGGTGATAATTCAGCTACAATAGTTTATTTTGGCGATGGTGCTACTTCTTCTAATGACTTTCACTCTGGCATGAATTTTGCTGGAGTTTTCAAAACCCCTAATGTTTTCTTTTGTAAAAATAATCAATGGGCTATTTCAACTCACGTTAATTCTCAAACATCTTCTCAAGGAATTGCAGTAAAGGCTCAAGCTTATGGATTTGATGGTGTATTGGTTGATGGAAACGATGTTTTAGCCGTTTATTTAGCTACAAAAATCGCTATGGAAAATGCTCGTGCTGGTCGAGGACCTACGCTTATAGAAGCTCTTACATATCGTTTATCATCTCACTCCACTTCTGATGATAATTCTCGATATCAAGATCAGATTGAATATAAAAAATGGCTAAATAAAGACCCCATAGCAAGATTTCGTAAATATCTAAATAATGCAGGAATATGGACTGTTGAATATGAACAAGAATTACAAGAAAAATCAAATAGACAGATATCTGAAGCAATTGCACAAGTTGAATCTTCTCCTATGCCTAGCGTGGATACATTGATAACAGATGTTTATTCTGAAATTCCTAGCGCTCTTAGAGCTGATTTTGAAGATATAAGAAACGTTTGATATAAAATTCTAAAATTTATACGCTTATTTTTTTATTTATATGTGAAAATCTGTTAATTATAATCAACATTATAATAATTATAGAAATGCCTAATGTAATATAGAATGTTATATCTTCCAATAGTGATTTCGTAGTAACTTGTAGGAAAAATATCGTACTGATGGTCTCCTTTTCTATTAAAATTTCTACCTCTATTTCATGAATTCCTTTTTCCTTAAAATTATACGTAAGGGAAAAATCTCCTTCTATAATGTCTAAATCTGTATACGATTGGATTAAATTTATACTATCGTAAATATTTACTACTACTGAAATTCCTTCTAGTCCTTTTCCGGTTGTAGCATTTTGAATACTAAAGACTAGATTTGTCTCTTCATTTTGTATTACAAATGCAGGATCTGAAATAAACTGTACAGTTATTCCATTTGTATCTTTTCTAAATCCTCCTCCTATTATATGGCCCATACTAAATGGCATAGACATTAAAAAATAACATATAATTAATATTGATATAATCTTATGTGATGTCATTCTATCATTTTTTATGAGATAATTTGTTTATATGTGTCATTATATTCACTCTTTTGGAAATTCGACAATATTCATACATGTTGTTTAAAAGTATAAGAACAATAATACCATAAAGAAAAACTCGGGGAACAAAAAATATGGAAATAGAATATGTTTTCTTTTTAATTGGGGTTATAACGATAATTGGTTATCTAGCTTCCAATATTTTTGCACGAACCAGTATCCCTGATATTCCATTTTTAATACTACTTGGAATTATTGCATCTTCACTTCTTGGTGGCGCCACTGAGGGTTTACAATTTATTGCCCCATATTTAGCTTCCGTAGCAATAGCAGTCATATTATTTAATGGCGGTATGTATCTTAAGATACGCCAAGTTATTGCAGAAACTCCTAAAGCATTTCTTGTTACAACTACTAGTGTTTTACTTACAATTCTTATTATTACTGCGTTTGGATTAATAATTAATACTTACATTCTTGATTCAGCTTGGGGGGTTGGGTTTGGTGCTTTATTACCTTCATTATTTTTTGGTGCTGCTTTAGCTGGTACTAGTTCCGCAGTTATAATTCCACTTGTTAGTAGATTGAGAATTGATAAAAAACTTGAAACATTCTTAACTATCGAATCTGCGTTTACAGATGTTTTTGTTATTGTCATTGGAGTGACTATACTTAATATAATTGCAACTCCTGGTTCATCTGATACTATTAGTATAACAACTTTTCTACAGGGTATTGCTGGTAAATTTTCTATCGGTATAGTTTTTGGATTATTAGGTGGATTGATTTGGTTGTACATTTTACAAAGCTTTCCAAAAAATACTGGTAAAATATCTTCACAATATGATATAGTTCATGATGACGTCTTGACCTTAACTACATGTTTAATGCTTTATGGCATATCTGAAATAAGTGGTGGTAATGGCGCACTTGCTGCACTATGCTTTGGCTTAGTTCTTGGTAATGGAAAAGATTTTGGATTCATTCCTTCGTTTCAAACTACTCTTGTTGACGCAGGTTCATTAATGCGAAAATTCCAAGGCCAAATTTCCTTTTTACTTACCACGTTCTTCTTTGTATATCTCGGAATGATATTCAAAATTAGCCTAACGACTTTAATTCTTGGGCTTTTGGTCACTGTTCTGTTATTTGGAAGTCGTTATCTTGCACTTTATGCAACTGTACGGAAAAATCGAACTTATGGCGCAGAAATCAAATTTCTCTCTCTTATGTTGCCACGAGGTTTAGCGGCAGCTGCTGTATCTCAATTGCCTATTAATTATGGTATAAATCTCCCTTATATGCAAGATCTAGTCGTTTCAGTAATTATTTTTTCAGTTCTTGTTTCAGCCATTGGAAGTTTTATTCGTGTTAGAAATAATCCACCGGAACCACCTATTTTGTCAAAACCATAATTATAATTAATTTTATTCGTTATACTCGATTAATTTTCTTTGATTAGGGAACTGATTAAAGATTCTGTAAATGTTTTACTTTTTATCCATATCGCAATAATATGGGATGTTGAACCTGAAGAATCTGGAACCCCAATCAGAACATCTCCTTCGTCTGATACCATTAAATCTAACAGAACTGCATTCTCTTTTTTTACCTTTATTCCTAATTCTCTGAACAATTGATTATCTTTTTCCGATATTTTATAATATTCGGGTATTATAATTATGAGTTCTTTTTTCTCACAATCAAAAGATTTCAAATAGCTTAAGAATAAATCTTTAACTTGAAATGCTTTTTTTACAGTAATAATGATCTTATTTGATTCTTTTACTATCTCTAAAAATTTATTTCCAATATTATGGATGCCTATCAGGATTTCAAATTTTTCCTCTTCGAATTGCTTGGATTCTATTTTTAACGAATTAGTAATTATTTCTTTAACTTTCCACTGTTTTTTCAATTCAGATTCAAATTCATGTTTAAATTGAACTATTCTTCCTTCTAATGCAATATTGGGTTCGACTGCAAAATAACTATCGTTGTCACGACGGATAAATCCCTTTTCTTCTAAACTCTTTAAAGTATCATAAATTCTTGGTACTGGAACTCCTGCTCTATTTGATATGTATTTTGGTTGTTTGGCGCCCTCGATAACACTTTGATATGCTTTCGCCTCGTACAGGCTTAATTTAAAAGTCTCTTTTAGAAGCTTGGAAAGCTCTGAATTCACCATGTAAAATAAATTAATACATTTACTATATATCAAAATAGCTGTATTTTTGCTTTATTGTTATATTTTGCTATTGATTACACCAAGTTGTTTTACGTTACAAGTCATTTATTCTAAACTTATTTTATAAAATTCTCATTTTACCAAATTAATATTCTACAAGAAATCTCAAAATTTGTATTTTGGAATGCTTGTGGATGAAAATGATTTAAAATGTCTTCTATAAATAAATATAAAACAATATCTCTCATTCGACCATCAGAATCTTGGTCATTCTCAAATCTTACACAAAAAGATACGAATTATCTTACTCATTGCTATCACAGATATCCAGCTAAATTTATTCCTCAATTGGCACGCAAATTGATATTGGAAAACTCTAAAGAAGATGAAATAATTTGTGATCCATTTTATGGTTCTGGTTCTACTATACTAGAATCAATCCTTCATAATCGAGTAGGTTATGGTACTGATATTAATCCAATTGCTTATTTGATTACAATGGCAAAAACTACTCCTATTAATTTATTAAAATTACAAAAAGAAATTGAATCAATTAATTATAATCTTAAACACACTGACTATGAACATGAAGATTATCTTCCTGAAAAATTATCTAATTGGTTTGATATATCTACATATAACACACTATACGATATTTTAATTGAAATTAAAAAAATAAAGCCTCAATCTGTGATGTTTTTTTTCTTATGTGCGTTTTCACATATATTGAAGAGTTCTAGTTATTGGAACAATGGTTCAGTTAAACCCCATAAGATTAAAGATAAATTTTTAAATAAAACTAATGATCCTATATCTCGATTCTTTTTACATGTCAAAAAAATGGAATTGCGAAATAAACAATTTAATTTAATTCTCCCTGAAAAAATTAAAAATAATATAGATCACTACAGACAGGTTCAAATAGGTGATATAAAGAATATTGCTTCTAATAATCAATGTTCTTTAATCGTAACATCTCCTCCATATGTGGTTAGTTATGAATATAGAGACATTCATTCTTTAAGCCTTAATTTTCTTCAAGACTTTTTCCCTAAGATCCCAAAAAATGAAAATTTTATTGGTTCTTCGCGTAGAAAAACTACTCAGCATAAAATATTTAGTGATACTGCATCTGCCATTGTTGAAGATCTTTCAGTTCAAGATAAAAATTTGTCAAAGATGGTTTCATCATATTTCCTTGATATGCAGGATTCGTTCATTAAATCTAATCAATTATTAAAAACTAATGGACGTCTAGCAGTTGTTATAGGTAATACGGCATTACGTGGCGTTTCTATCTCGAATACTCAAGTATTTAGTGAAATCTTAACTAATCTTGGTTTCAAGGAAAATCGATTAATAAAGAGAGATATACCTTTCAAATCATTACCATTTACAAGAGATCCACAAACTGGTCGATTCGTTTCGTCTAAAAGTAGTTCTTGTATTAAATCTTATTCTCACGAATATGTTATGATTTATTGTAAAAATTGACCCTTTTCAACAACTTGGATAAATTTTATAATGACTTAATAATAACTTAATTTTGTACATATTGACTAAACAAAAAAATCAACTTGTTACAATATCTCCAAATGATCTTGACATCTTTCAAGAATGTGACAAAGCCTTTGACAAAAAAAATGTCGAATATTCCATCAATTTACTACAACCGGATGAAAGCATTTCTGTTCGAACGCGCGCTGTTTGTATTCTTGCAGATATTGGCAATGAAGAAGTTATTCCTGTTCTCTCAGAAATTCTAAAAAATGATAAAACTTCGTTGGTACGACATGAAGCTGCGTTTACGCTCGGACAACTTGGATGTGCCCAATCTGTTCCTGCTCTTATAGATGCAATGCTTAGTGATTCTAATAATGTAGTTAGACATGAATCGGCAGTTGCTTTAGGCTCTATTGGCGATCAATCTGCACGAAATGCATTGATTAATGCTACTAATGACAATGATAAACTCGTCGTCCATTCGGCTTTTTCTTCTCTATTAAACTTAGATCATCTTCAACTCAATTTAAAAACCAAATTACAAAGGAATTAATATAATGATTATATAATTAAATATTTGAATTAAATATGAAAATTAGAAAATTTCTCAAAGATTTTATTCCATATAGTTGGGAACAGTCAAATCTAGAAATAGCTAATTCAATTGGCAAAAGTCCAGAAGATATAACTCGATTTGATACAAATGTATCTCATAATCTACCTTATCACTGGTTGGAAACATTATCTAATCGGTTAAAAGACATTGAAATAAACAAATACCCTGATTCGTCATATGTCTCTGTCAGACAATTAATTGCTGATTATTGTTCACGTGATATAGATGAAATAATCTTGACGAATGGAGCCGATGAAGGATTATTCATGACAGGCTCATTATTTATTGAACCTGATAATAAGGTTATGTTGTCTACACCTACCTATTCATATTATGAAAAGATGGCCCAAATTCTCGGTGGAATTCCTCTTGAAATCCAACGTAAACCCGATTTTTCCGATGATTTTCATACAATGTTAAAGAATCTGGATGATAACATTAGTTTGATTATTCTTTGTAACCCAAATAATCCAACAGGAAATATAATTAATCAAAGAGATGTTGAGCTCTTTCTTGATAATAATGCAGCTGATTTTCCTATAATTATTGATGAAGCATACTTTGAGTATACTGGTAATACATTAGTGGATCTTATAGACAAGTACAATAATATAATTATAATTCGGACGCTCTCTAAGGCTTTTGGATTGGCCGGTTTACGAGTTGGTTATATTATAGCATCTAAATCTACTATATCTTTGTTGAATAAAGTTCGTCCTCCTAATAGCGTCGGTACAATATCTGTTAATTTGGCACAAATTGCATTAAATGATATTAATTGGATGAAAAATAATGTCTCTTATATAATGAAAGAAAAAAAATTATTTGAAGAAAAACTGTCTCAATTAAATAAGGTTTCTATAATTCCAAGCCATTCTAATTTTATGTTAATCAAATTTGACAATAAAGATGGCTCACAAGTCCATTCCGAATTACTCAATAATGGTATTGTTGTGAGAGATGTCAGTTCGACCAAAGGACTTGAAAAATATATTCGAATAAATATAGGATTAAAAGATGAAAATGTGAAATTACTCAAAGCATTTGAAGACCTAATATAATATTGGTGAATTGATTGGTATTGGTATTAACTTCTGATGATGTTGAATCTATATTAACAATTAATGATACTATTTCAGTTCTTGAAAAAAGCTTTATTGAACTCTCAAGAAAGCAAGTTAACATGACTGATCGTGATGTATTTGTTCTCGAAGATAAAAATGGCTGGTTTGGAATTATGACCGCACATGTGAAAAATATGGCTGCATTGGGCACTAAACTTGTAACAGTATTTCCTAAAAATATTGAAATCAATAAACCTACTACACAAGCTGTAATATCACTAATTGATGTCAATACTGGTGAATTAATTGGAATAATTGACGGTTCATTAATTACTGGTATGAGAACTGGAGCCACAACTGGCATAGCTACTAAATATCTGTCTAAAAAAAATTCATCTAAATTAAGTATATTGGGTTCTGGATTTCAATCTAAATTTCAATTAATGGCTATTTGTTCTGTCCGAAACATTAAGGAAATTTTCATTAATAGTCCATCTATTGATTCTAAATCTGAGTATATTCATGAGTTGGAAGATTTACTCGATATTCCGATTATAATTGAAAAAAATATTACAAAACTTCTTAATACTGACATATTGGTTACATCCACTACATCTCCAATACCATTATTTGATGGAAATCTACTCGATAATGGAATACATATTAATTGTATTGGTGCCCATACAAAAGAAACTCGAGAAGTTGATTTAAGAACAATTGAGAAAAGTAAAGTCGTAGTTGATGAACGTTCTACTGCATTACGTGAAGCGGGGGAGTTAATTATTCCTCTCCAGAATGGTGAGATAACTGATAAAATTATTTATGCTGAACTAGCAGAGATTGTAAGTGGTCAAAAACCTGGACGTATTACTGATGACGAAATAACATTATTCAAATCTATGGGTCTTTCACTTGAAGATATATCTACAGCTAAGCTTGTTTTTGACAAAGCAATTGAGAAAGGACTTGGTCGGAATCTTACTTTATATTAATTTTCTGCAGGAATCTGATAAATTTTCGTCCCATCTAAATCATGATCATTCCTAAATTTATTTATTAAATTTCTTGTAAATGGCTCAAGCTGATTTTCATTTATATCTTCTATATTAGTCCAAATATATTCTTGCAATTCGTTTTTATCTAACGTAATAATGTCATTTTTACTCAAGCAAATAAAATCAAAGAATATAAAATGCTTTGGTTTATAAAATTCATCTGATTTTATACATTCTTGTATCATGAACAATCTTTTTGGTAATATTTCTAATCCCGTTTCTTCTTTAACTTCTCGTATAATAGCAGCTGATAATGATTCCCCTATTTCTACATGACCACCAGGAACTGAATATCTGTTATTAACCCATTTATGTGATTTAACCAATAGAATCTTGTTTTGGTTATTTAAAATTAAAGCTCCAACTGTTGGCTCTGGATAAATTTGATTCATTGTTAATTATATCTTTGATTTATATTGTTTTATTGATTAGTCATCTTTTTCACCATGGGTGATAATTCTTTGAGTTTTTTATACAATTCATCAATTTCATTATCCCATGATCTCGCATTTGGTATTTCTCTGGAAACTCTTACTGCTTTTTCTTTAATTGCTATTGATTTTGTAATTAAATTTATATTCTGAGTTAATAAATCGATTATTTTTTCATTTGAAAACAAATCTGCCATTTCAATATTTTTATTTAAATTTTCTATACTTGTTTTAAATTTTTCTATTACAGCTTCTCCCACAGATTTTTTTATATCATTTAATTTATTATTGTATAGTTGTTCTTTTATTAAATTCATGCCTATTTGCAATTCTTCTATTGATTTTTTTCTTATTGATGATTCAGATTCAATAAAATTTTCTTGTGAATATCCATTGAAATCAGAAATATATTCTCTTATTTTATCAATTAGATCTTCAGACATGTGTTCATAATTGATATTTTTACTATATAAATTTCTGACATATCACATAACGAAACGTTGAAATTATCTTTATAATATCCATTATTATGGCTCTGTTATCTGATAAAGTAGCAATTGTTACTGGTTCTACGAAGGGCATAGGTCTTTCTATCGCTAAAATATTTTCAAAACATGGAGCCAATGTGGTAGTCACATCAAGATCTCTTGATATTGCTAAAAACATTGTTGAGGATTTATCTTCTTACGGTACTGATTCTATGGCATTGAAAACTGATGTTAGTAAAACTGATAGTGTAACTAATCTTGTTAAAACAGTGATTGATCATTATGATAAAATTGATATTCTGATTAATAATGCAGGTTATCCACTTAAGAACGAATATTGGAATTCATCTTTTGAATCACTAAACATTGATGATTATCAGCATGTACTTGATGTTGATCTATTAGGGAGTATACGGTGCTGTATGCAGATCATTCCTATAATGAAAAAACAAAAGAATGGAAATATTGTTAATATATCATCTACACCTGCAATTGCAGGTTATGATAAAGGTATACCATATACAATTGCAAAATCTGGTCTTCTTGGACTTACTAAACATTTAGCTTTAGAATACGGAAAATTTAATATTCGTGTTAATAGTTTAGCACTTGGGAATATTAACAGCTCTTCTACTTTTGATCAGCTTGATAAAATTGAACAAGAAAAACTGGGAAATGAATCTTCCTTACGACGCTGGGGCGAACCTGAAGAAGTTGCAAAAACTTGTCTTATGATAGTTTCTGATAATTTTAGCTTTGTTACTGGACAGACAATTATTATTGACGGCGGTACTGTTATGTTCTAATTCAGTACAAATAAATTCATTATGTTAATTTTAATAACTTCATTATTATTCCTTGGAAAGCTATTGATGATATTAAATACCAAAAAAATGTTGGTACTGCATTATTAATTATTGTTCCATTGCCAAGTTCTACTGCGGCAGTTGAAAATAGTATTATATTCATTGATATTGGCGATGAAGCCGCTGGTATAGTAAACCAATCCTCTCCTAGTATCCTTGGTAATATTAAGATCCAAACAGCCATCAGTGGGGCTAGAAAAATTAATGTAGGCTTCAAACTATCTCTAGCTAGTTTTGCTTGCTTTTGCTTCATTTGTGGCTCCCTTTTCTTTAATTTTGCTTCTTTAATTTTATCTTTGCCCATTATTGCTGATCTCAATTCTTTATTATATGCAGAAACCTCTTTTGATATGCGTTTTGTTTCTTCCACATTTGAAAATCTTTTTCGTGAATAACCTGAACCTATTGAAACTAATATGCCTAAAGCTATTATAAAAAATGTTAAATCAGGAATTGTATTTATCAATGGATACGAATCGATTCTTTTGTTTAAAAAAGTTTTTCTTTTGGTTAAATAATATATAATATATTAAATTGCTAACGGATTCGTTTTTTCTATTTGTAGGTGGAATGGAATGGATATGGATTATCTTAATTGCTAGTGTTTTGTTGGTAGGAACTGATAAATTACCAGAATTAGCACGAAGCTTAGGTAAAGCAATGGGAGAATTTCAAAAGGGCAAACGAGAACTAGAGCATGAAATTAATTCATCATATAAAGGATTTAAGACTGCACCTGTTTCTAAAAGTCTCACTAAATTGGAATTACAAAAATCTGCTTCAGCATTGGGTATAGATGTTACTACAAAAACAGAAGATGAAATACGAGAAGCTATCAAAAGAAAATTGACATCATAAATTCTTTTATAAATCAGTTCATGTTAAATATTTCTTATATTTTTTATACAAATGGGATGAACAATGACGATATAGCCCTCTGATATGATGACGAGGATCTTGAGTATGCGAGTTCGTCCCTTTTTACAATTTAATATTCGATTATGTCTTTATTGTTTGATACTTCGAGTAGCCAAGTAACCTATAATATACAAAGCCATCATTGGTATTGTAATTAACCACATAGTTACTCCACTTGCATCTGGAGTGATTATTGCACCTAATATTACTAATATTATGAATGTATATCTCCAATTTTCTTTCCATACCTTGCTCTTAACAATTCCTAGTTTTGTTAATACCCACATAATGATTGGTAATTGAAAAGCAATACCAAAAGCTAATATAAAGAATATTATAAATGAAATAAATTCATTAATTGTAATTAGTGTTTCAGCACGCAATGACAACCCATATCTATATAAAAATTCTAATGTCATTGGTATCATTATACGTAACGAAAAAAAACTTCCAATAAAGAATAATAGACTAGCTGGAATAAGCAAATTCCTCAATAATTTTATTTCATTTTTGTGCAGACCGGGTTTAACAAAGTCTGATACCTGCCATAGAATTAATGGCATGCTTACTACTATTCCAACTAGTAACGACACATAGATTTGGGCTGATAATGCTTGACCAGGTGTTGTCAATATAATCTTAACATACGATGGTAATACCATGTCTTGAAGCATTGAAATTAATTTCGCCGCAGAATTATTGTAAATATCTGGATATAGTATGGGAAAATTAATTCCTCTTATTTCTATAGTCTGTATTGAGAAAATAAAAACTAGTGAACTAATTAATATCACGACTACAAATACTCGGATTACCCTGTTTCTTAATTCATATACATGTTCAAATATTGGCTTTTCGTTGATTTCTTTCAATTAACTGAAAATATCACAGACATTAACATAAGTTATTCTATCAGAATTTATCTTATATATTAGCACAGAGTAATGCTTAAGATTCTATTTGTATTTTATTAATTTGATAAAAATGGCAAAAACATGGCATGATAAAGAACTAAATTTAGATTCTATTAAGCACGAAACTATTTCTGTTATTGGGTATGGGATTCAAGGCTCTGCTCAAGCATCAAATCTTAAAGATTCTGGCCTCAATGTAATAGTCGGTGCCAGACGAGGTGGATCAAGTTGGCAGAAAGCTTTGGAAGATGGACATCAAGTTTTAGAAATTTCTGAAGCAGTTGAACAAGCAGATATTATTCATGTATTGGTTCCCGACATGGAACAACCAAAATTATATGAAGAACAGATTAAACCATATCTTAAGGATAGTAATGCATTGGGATTCTCTCATGGATTGGTTATAAATTACGAATGGATAAAACCTCCTGAATGGGTCGATGTAATTATGGTTGCTCCAAAAGCTCCAGGACGACGTGTTCGCGAGTTGTATTTAGACAATTTTGGTACTCCTGCACTGATTGCTGTACAACAAAATTATACCAATAAAGCATTGGATAGAGCTCTTGCAATTGCCAAAGGATTGGGTTGTGCACGTGCGGGTTTGTTACAAACTACTTTCAAAGAAGAAGTTGAAACTGATTTATTTGGAGAACAAGCCAATCTATGCGGTGGAACTGCTTCTCTTATTCAGAATTCTTTTGAAACTCTAGTTAAAAGTGGTTACCAACCTGAAGTAGCTTATTTTGAATGTCTGCACGAATTAAAATTAATTGTAGATCTTATTCAGCAATATGGCATTAAAGGCATGTATAATCGAGTTAGTGAAACTGCAAGATATGGGGGTTTGACACGCGGAAATAGAATAATTAACAGTGCATCACGTAATGAAATGGAAAAAATTCTTGATGAAATCAAATCAGGTCAATTTGCTGAAGAATGGAGACAAATTTATAATAAAGAAGGAAAACACTCTTTTGATAAATATTTAGATAAATTGTCTGATCATCCAATTGAATTAGCTGGAAAAAGACTCCGTTTCATGATGTGGCCTGATAAAATCATTGAATAGTAACTATGCCTATAGAAAGATTAAAATTTCAGATTAAAATTCTCTATTTTGGTGTAGACCTTGACTGATGATATTGCTTTCGATTTTGAATTATGGATTAGATCATTATTAGAGCTTATTTTTTGGACTTTATTATTATTGCCAGTTATTATTTTTCCAATTTTCTTCTTGATATTGCCTGTTATTTTTGATGCTGCAGGAATTAGACTTGGCCAAGTTAATTCTGTACAAGCCATTAATGTATTTTTTACTGCTCTTATTGATCCAATCAAAGGAATTCAATATGGAGAAGTAATTGCAAAAGAAGCTGCTTTACCACTAGGCTTGCCATTTATTTTGTTGAATGTTATTTTAATTAGTGTATTTCTCTGGGAAAATGAAATTGATAAAGTCACTATTTCTAAATATCCATTGTTTAAACAATTAAAAGAAATTACAACTGGCACAAAAGAACAAGTTGGTATATTTTCACTGCTTCCTGTCCTAAGAGATATAAAAATAGCTCGGTTTCTTAACCCTCTTCTTCTTCCCCTAGAAAAATTTTATAATAAAATTTTCCATCAAGAGATCGATGATAATGTACAAAATCATTAGATAGTTATTATTTCTAATTCATTTTCTTTTAACAAATTAATTATTCTTTGTTTTTCTTTTCCTAAACCTTTTTTATCAATAATTACATATTTTATATCTTGTTCACATTTATTTAGAATTTGGATTAACAATTCTTGATTAAAATAATCTATATAATGTCTAGATATATATCCTGCAATTGAATATTCACTTTTTAATAGGAATTCTGTGAACTTTTTAGAATAGTGCGGCCCTCCTAAACCAAATCCTATTTTGTTTCCGTAATTCTCATTTTCTATTGATTCCATAATCGCATTAACTACTATATTTGCTGCATTGCTGTCTTGCCATTGTTTAATTTGAGATCCAATTTCTATAAATAAACATGGTTGTGAAATATTTGTTGGGCCGTGATGAGTTGCTTCTAAAGATATTTCATAATTTAACAAATTTTCTTTTTGTTTTTCTAAATTTATAATATAATTTTTTAATAAATTTGGACAAGTTGGTGCAATTTGCATTTTTTCTCCTCCAAACGGCGATTCGTTAGATGGGTTTCCAAGAAAATGAGCAGTCAGTGTTGGTTTTCCGCTTTTACTTTGATGCCTTGATAAAAATATTATTCGGTCTGATTTGCATATTTTCTCTAAATAATTACAATATATCATTTCCTCGTTGAGAACAATTAATTCTATGTTTTTGTATTTATAATTGGTTTCTTTATCTATTGATTCATTAGAAGGTTGAAAATTATAATTTTCTAATAAAATTTTTAACATATTTACGCTTGCTTGGTCTTTTTTAGATACTATTAATGCTGACTTTACCATATATAATCCTCTTTTTTCATAATATCAAAAAGTTTATCAAATATAATTTATAAGTTGACCAAGAATTAATTGGTCGATTTAATGCAATTTATTAACTCGTGTATAAATACACTCAAATTCGCTCACAAACCTGATCGAAAAGAGTATTTTCTATATCTAAAGCTTACTCTTGCTGGTTTGGTTGTATTGGGTTCTATTGGTTATATAGTTCAACTCGTTGGTTCTATATTTCGACTTACTGGTGGTCCTGCTTAAAAATTGAGTAATACTTTACCTAGTCGCTTTTTTGCCGTAAAAACAACTGGCGGACAAGAAAAAAACGTTGCAAAATCTGTTGGTATTAGATTAGATAATAAAAAACAGAATAATGATATTTTGACTCATTCAGGAATTTATTCTATAATTGTTATTGAAGCATTAAAAGGCTATGTATTTTTTGAGGCACCTAATGCCCAAATAGTTGGTGATGCAATATCTGGATTTAAACATGTCAAAAATTTAATTCCTGGAATTGTCAAGTATGAAGATATTCAAAAGTTTCTCGTAACTCGTTCTATTATTTCAGAATTATCAATTAATGACACAGTTGAAGTCACTAGTGGACCATTTAAAAATTCCAAAGCAAAAATCACTAGATTAGAGCAAAGTCGAGCTGAAGCTACGATTATGTTACTTGATGCTACTTACCAATTACCTGTTACTGTTGATGTAGATCATCTTAAAATTATTGAAAAAAGTCAGAGTGATGTTAATGCCTGAAGAAAAAATTATTCCAGCACTAGTGATAGGTGGACAAGCTAATGCAGGTCCGCCACTTGGTCCAGCTCTAGCGCCAATGGGGATGAACGTCGTGGCTATTGTTTCTGAAATAAATGAAAAAACCAAAGAATATACAGGAATGCGTGTTCCAATCAAAATAATAGTTAATGTAGAAAATAAGACTTTTTCCATAACTGTTGGAATTCCTACTTCGTCAGCTTTATTGGCAAAAGAATCTGGTATTAAAAAAGGTTCTGGAACTCCTAATACTGAAAATATTGGTAACTTGACTATGGATCAATTAGTTAAAATTGCAAATGTAAAAATTGAACAATCTTATGCAACTAATATTAAAAGTAGTGTCAAGGAATTAATAGGTTCGTGTTTAAGTATGGGAATTACTATAGAAAACAAAGGTCCTAGGGAGATTTTGAAAGATATTGATAATGGAAAATGGGATGAATTTTTATAGATGTTCTTAAAATTATAAATACAAAAATTAATAAAAAACAATTAAATTTGAGAATTATTATACTATAGTGAGATAATAAAATTGGTAAAAACACAAGCATTATTAGAACATGTAAAAAAGGCTCGTTCCGCCTCTTCCAAAAGGAATTTTAAACAATCATTTGAACTTGTAATTAATCTAAAAGATATAGATACTAAAAAAAATGAAATAAATCTTAATGAAACTGTATTTTTACCAAATCCTCTTAAAGCACATTCTAAAATATGTGTTATAGCTTCTGGGGACCTTCATTTACGAGCTGGTCAAGCTGATGCAGATCGTGTAATAACGATTGATAAAATTGACGAAATGTCAGGTGATAAAAGAATAGCAAAAAAACTGGTACGTTCTTATGATTTCTTTTTAGCTGAAATTAGTGCTATGCCCAAAATCGGAAAAATTTTGGGTAAATTTCTTGGTCCTAAAGGAAGAATGCCTTTGCCATTGGCCCCTAATGCGCCTATTGAAAATATGATTACAAAGTATAAAACAGCTATTCGTATTCGAGGAAGAACTCTGTCATTAGCTACAAAAGTTGGCGATGAAGATATGACCGATGAGAATATTGTTGAAAATGCCATTACTGTTATTAATGCAATTGTTGCAAAACTTCCAAATAATGAAAATAATTTAAAAGGATTTATTCTTAAACTTTCAATGTCTACTCCAGTACGTGTTCCTATCAAAGAGGTAGTTTAAATGCAAAAAACTACGTATAAACAATCAAAAATTGATACTATTAATGCAGTAGAAAAACTATTGAAGACCCATAAAACCATTGCTTTCTGTAGTTTATTTAAAGTTAGAGGAGCTCAATTGATGTCATTGCGTAAATCTTTCAAAGATGAAATGAGAATCCGTGTTGTTAGAAATACTTTGACTAAATTAGCAATTGAAAAATCTCAAATTAAAAATTCTAAGGAGCTCTCAAATGGGATCTCAAAACAACAAGCCTTGATTTTTACAGATATGAATCCTTTTAAATTATTTCTAGTTTTGGAAAAGGGTAAAATAGATCTCGCAGCACGTGAAGGAGATATTGCAACTGATGATATTGTAATACCTGCTGGAAATACTGGAATGCAGCCAGGTCCTGATCTGAGTATATTTAAAGAATTTAATATTGCTACACGGATTAATGTTGGTAGCATTTTTGTAAATAATGATACTGTTGCAGCAAAAAAAGGAGATGTTCTAAGTGCAAACTTAGCATCTTTATTATCCAAACTTAGTATTAAACCGATAAAGGCTGGCATATCTATTACTTTAGCCTACATGGATGGCTTACTCTACAATTCTGATGATGTCGCAATTAATCTCACTGACTATATGAATGACATTAGTAATTCTTATCAAAGCGCACTTAATCTTGCAGTTAATCAAGAATATTTTACCAAAGAAACTGTTCCACTTTTACTTGCAGATGCATTTAATAAATCTAAAAATCTCTCTATTGAATCAGAATATCTTACTAAAGATAACGCATCTTTTATACTAGCTAAAAAACAACTAGAAGCACAGATATTAAGTAATCTAATTAAATCGAATTAATTATTTTTTAAAATAACTTAGCCGAATAAACTAGCTAGTCCTTCCATAGCTTCTTCATCTTTCTTTTCTTCCTTTTCTTCTTTCTTTTCTTCTACTTTTGCTTCACCTGTTGATTCAGTTGATGGTGCTGTAGGTGCTGCTGCAGTTACTGTAGGTGCTGCATTTTTTAATGCATCTTCAATATCTACTTCCCCGAGCGCTGACACCAATGCTTTAATTTTGACTTCATCTGGTTTTATTCCAGTTGAAGTAATTACCTTTTTTACTGTTGCTTCATCTATCTTTTTTTCAAGTTTGTGTAGAAGTAAAGCTGCATAAATATATTCCATTTGTCTGTCGTTTCAAATTTTATTTTCATATATATAAGGTTTAAAAAATTCTGAAAAATTCATTATTATTAATCTATAGAATTTACCTTATCAGGTGATAAATACTGAAATTATCTATTTCATAGTATTTTGGAGCAGATATTAATATGTCTATAATGATTTATCTATTGATAATGGATAAAATCGCTTTACGTGATAAATTCTCATCAGAATATGCAAAATATTATCAAGTTAATTTATTTGAAAAAGAGGGTTTTATTCGTAAAAACTGTTCTAATTGCAATAATAATTTTTGGACATCTGATAATTCTCGATTGACTTGCCCCGAACAACCATGTGAACAATATGGTTTTATTGGAAACTCTTCTCTAAAAAAATTAGATTATGCAGAAAGTTGGATGGCCATTGAAAAATATTTTGTTAATCATGGACATGCAAGTGTTTCTCGTTATCCTGTCGTAGCTAGATGGAGACCTGATCTGTATTTTACTATTGCATCTATAGTTAATTTTCAAAGAATCGAAGGAGGGAAAGTATCTTTTGAATTCCCTGAAAATCCATTAATTGTTCCTCAAATGTGTCTGAGGTTTAATGACATTGAAAATGTAGGTATTAGCGGAAAACATTTCACATCTTTTGTAATGATTGGACAACATTGCGTTGCAAATAATACTGGATATTGGAAAGATAAATGTATTGAACTCGATTATGGACTCTTAACACAAGTTTTTGGAATACCAAAGAAAGAAATTGTCTTTAAAGAAGATGTTTGGATTGGTTATGGAGCATTCGGTTATTCACTCGAATATTTTGTGCGTGGTTTAGAATTGGGTAATGCAGTATTTACCGAGTTTGAAGGCACTCCTGATAATTATAAACCCATGAATGAAAAAATTATAGATATGGGTGCTGGTCTTGAGAGATTTAGTTGGCTGACACAAGGAACTCCTACTGCATATGAAGCAGTTTTTGGACCAGTTGTTGATAAAGTATTGAATAAATGTAATATAGTTTATGAAAAGGATTTTTTCCTCGACTATTCAAAAATTTCAGGGGTATTGAATCTCGATGAAGCTACAGATATTAATGTTGCAAGAACTACCGTTGCAAAACAACTTGGCATTACTAAATCTGATTTAATTACAAAAATTACTCCATTGGAATCAATGTTTGCTCTCATTGACCATGTTAAAACACTTATTTTTGCTATTAGTGATGGTGCACTTCCTAGCAATGTAGGTGGAGGATATAATCTTAGAGTGTTGTTACGTCGTGCTTTGTCTAAGATAGATTCTCAAAACTGGAATATAACGCTCGGCGAAGTTGCAGATTGGCATATAAATTATCTATCCAAGATATATCCTGAATTGCGATCTCATAGAGATGAAATTATAACTATATTAGAAATTGAAGAAAAACGATATCGAAATACTCAACTTCGTATAAAGAAATTAGTTGGAAATATTCGAAAAGACGGCAAACCCCTTACTGAAGAAAATCTTATCAAATTCTATGATTCAGATGGAATTACTCCCGAATTTTTAAAAGATCAAGGTGTTTTACTTAATATACCTCCAAATTTTTATGCAAAGGTAACTGAACGACATATAACTCACACTGCTGAAAAACCTAAACGCACTTTTGATATTGATAATTTACCATCTACTCGTACGCTTTTTTATGAAGATCAAGAATTATTTGAATTTGACGCCAAAGTAATGGCAGTTTTTAAAGAATCTAATTATTCTTTCGTCGTTCTGGATAAAACAGCTTTTTATGCACGAGCAGGAGGCCAAGAACCTGATACAGGTGTTATTCACAATTATAATGTTCTAGACGTTGAAAAATATGGCCATGTAATTCTTCACAAGATAGACGAATTAGATATTAAAGAAGGAATGATAGTTCATGGACAAATTGATGCTAACCGACGAAGAATTTTGACATTGCACCATACTGCTACTCATGTTATGTTAGGCGCTGCAAAAAGAGCTTTGGGTTCTTGGATCTGGCAAGCATCTGCATTTAAAGACATTCATAAAGCTCGGTTAGATATAACCCATTTTGAACATTTATCATTGAAACAGATTGAGACCATTGAAAAACTAGCTAATGGTGCTATAAGAAAAAATCTTCCAGTTCATAAATTAGTTTTAGACCGAGGTGAAGCAGAAAAAAAATACGGTTTTTCAATTTATCAAGGTGGAATAGCACCTGGAAAATCTATTCGTGTTCAAGATATAGAAGGATGGGATGTTGAAGCATGTGCTGGTACTCATGTATCGAATACAGGTGAAATAGGACTAATCAAAATAATAAAGAACGAAAGGATACAGGATGGAGTAGAAAGACTAGAATATGTTGCTGGTGAAACCGCCTTGAATTATATCCAACAACAAAATGCTCTTTTAGATTCTATCTCTGCTGAACTTTCCGTTCAAACTCATAAAATTCCAATTGCAATTAAACAATTAATAATTGAAAATGAACTTATCAAGAAGAACACCAAGTCTCTACTTAAAAATCGTTTGGCCGATATAGTCTATAACCACCTAATAAAAACATCTACAATGATTAAAGATATTCCAGTAACTATTATTAATTGGGATGAAGTTGATGAAGATTTTCATATCTTGATAGGAGAAAATTGCATCAAAAAATCTGATTCTCTAATTTATATCGGTTTAATCAATAAGAATAATAGATCTACATTCGTTATATTTTGCGGTGATAAAATATCATCAAAATTTCAAGCTGTTGATCTGATTCATCTTATTACAAAAGAATTTGGGGGTTCAGGGGGTGGTAACAAAAGATTTGCACAAGGTGGATGCTCACAGATTGGAGATGTTCAAATTATACTTGATACACTTAATTCCTTAATTAAAAATTCTTAGGTGCTTTCTATTGGGAATTAATTGGGCCAGTATTGAGAAAAAATGGCAAAAAAAATGGAATATTTTATCTCTTCATGAAACTAATCCTGATAATACAAAAAATAAATTCTTTTTAACAGTTGCATATCCATATCCGAATTCTCCACAGCATATTGGACATGGTAGGACATACACTCTTACTGATGTTTATGCTCGTTATAAACGAATGTTAGGTTTTAATGTATTATTTCCAATGGCTTTCCATTATACTGGAACTCCAATTCTTGCTATGGCTAAACGCCTTGCCGAAAATGATCCTGAATTAATTAGCGCTTTTCATGATGTATATAAAATTCCACTTTCTACAATCAAAGAACTGGACGAACCAAAAAAAATTGCTCAGTATTTTCATAATGAAATCAAACAAGGAATGATTGAAATGGGTTATTCCATTGATTGGCGACGCGAATTTACTACAATTGATGAAGAATATAGTAAATTTATTGAATGGCAATTTAAAAAACTTAATTCAGGTGGTTTTATCACTCGAGGAAGTCATCCAGTTGGTTGGTGTCCTAAAGATGGCAATCCAGTTGGCCAACATGACACACTTGGAGATGTTGAACCAGAAATAGGTGAATATACTGTTATAAAATTCAATTTTGGCGATTCAAAATTAGTTACTGCAACTCTTCGTCCCGAAACTATATTTGGCGTCACAAATATTTGGATTCATCCTGAAATTGAATATGTAAAAATCTCACTAAACGACGAAAAATGGATTGTTAGTCGTGATTCTATGTTTAAATTTGAACACCTTATAATTGATAATTCATCTACGGAAATTATCTCAGGTAATTCTTTAATTGGTAAATGGACTGAAAATCCGTTTACACAAATGAAAATCCAATTATTACCTGCCTCTTTTGTTGATTCTAAAAATGGTACTGGTCTTGTAATGTCAGTACCATCTCATGCACCATATGATTATCAGGCAATAGTTGATTTCATACAGGACAGTAACTTACTTAGTAAATATCCTGATATTGATACAAATAATCTTGTTCCAATTGATGTAATAAAAACCGAAAAATACGCCAATACTCCTACTAAACAATTAATCTCTGATCGAAATATAAAAAATCAAGACGATCCTCAACTTGTAGATGCCACAAAAGAACTTTATACTCTTGAATTTAATTCTGGTAAAATGCTTGTTATTGCAGGGGATTATTCAAATTTACCAGTTAAACAAGCTAAAGAAAAAGTAAAAACTGACCTTCTCAAGTTGGGTCTTGCAAGCACATTACATGAAATTCTGAATAGTCCAGTAATCTGCCGTTGTGGAACTGAATGTATTATAAAGATGTTTGAAAATCAATGGTTTATTGATTATGGAAACCTTGATTGGAAGAAAGACGCACATTTTTCAATTAATTCAATGTCCATTATTCCTCCAGACATCAAAGTTGAATTTCATAACACTGTAGATTGGCTCCATCAAAAAGCATGTGCTCGTGGATCGGGTATGGGAACTGTGTTGCCTTGGGATTCTAATTGGATTATTGAAAGTCTATCTGATTCAGTAATCTATATGGCATACTATACGATTTCCAGATTAATCAAAGAACGTAATCTTAATCCATCAAATCTCTCTGAAGAATTTTTTGATTATGTATTTCTTGGTGTTGGAACTATTGAATCAGTTTCTGAACAAACCAAAATTGATAAATCACTCCTTAATGAAATCAGAAATGAATTTTTATATTTCTATCCATTAGACAGTCGACATTCGGGTCGTGACCTTGTACCTAATCATCTTACATTTTTCGTTTTTAATCATTCTGCAATATTTCCTAACAATTTATGGCCAAAACAAATTGTAGTTAATGGTTCTGTATTAATGGATGGCAAAAAGATGTCTAAATCCTTCGGCAACATAATACCTCTTCGACAAGCTGTGAAAACATATGGCGCTGATCCTATTCGTCTTGGAATAATGTCTGCCGCAGAATTATTACAAGACGCTGATTTCAGTCTTGAATTGGTCAAATCATTCAACGAACGATTGAATAAAATGTATAATCTTATTAAAGAAATCAAGAATGCGTCTAATTATGATGTAACTCAATCTGATTCTATTGAGAAATGGTTGGTGAGTAGATTGCAAAGAATAATCAAAGTTTCTTCTGACTCCATGGACAAACTTCGTGTTAGAGAATCTCTTCATAATATTGTTTACCTTCTTGATATAGATCTACAATGGTATAATAGAAGAACAACTCTTTCTACTGATGATAAGAATTCATTCTTAAAATATTTCTTTGAAACACGTATCAAGCTTTTAGCTCCTTTTGCGCCATTTTTCTGTGAAGAAGCATGGGAAATGTTTGGCCATGAAGATTCAATTACTCTTCAGAACTGGCCAACTTTTGATGAAACTCTAATTGATGAGAGTGTAGAATTGTCTGAGGAATTGATCAAGAATACAATTGAAGATATAAATAATATACTTAAGGTAACAAAAATCCAAATCCAACGAATCTCTATTTATGTTCCAGCTAGTTGGAAATGGAATATATTCTTATTTGCATTAAAACAAGAACAACTTAACCTTAAGGAATTAATTGAAAATAGCTTAAGTAATCCTGAATATTCTGAATTTAAGAAGAATATACCAAAATTCTGCCAGAATTTATTCAAAGAATTATCTGCTATGGATTCTGATTCAAAATCACGTATTCTTTGCGTTGGTTTTATTAATGAAATTGAAATTCTTAAAGAACTCCAGTCTTTCTATAAGACACATAATGATATCCAAGTTGATTTATATTCTGAAGACGATTCAAAAATTTACGATCCAAAGAATCGTTCAATTTACTCTCGACCTATGAGACCTGCAATTTTCTTAGAATAGATGATGAAATATTTCTAAACCTGTATTTATACTGAATAAATACAATCCATATATTATTGATGATATTCCAAATCCATAATTTAAAATCCATTTGAAATTTTTTGTAAGAACGTTTGAAGATTTCAATAATAATATACTAAATAGCATCATTCCTAATACTACTCCAGTTGAGAATAAAAATAATGCGCCAAGTAAAGTAGTAATCGAACCAATTCCTAGCCCTAAAATTAGCACAATGAATAATTCATCATTACTTGCCAGTCCATGTATTATCCCTACTCCGAATGAAGTATGATGTGATTTCAAATCTTTTTTTATAAATCCTCCAACTCGATGCGTGTGAACATGTTCATGTTTAATTCCATCATGATTATGCTCGTGTTTATGTTGTAAAGGAATTCCTATTGTTAAACTAATTATTCCCATTACTACCATTATTAACGCTATAATTATCTCAAAATATTCTAATAACATGACAACCGGAAGCGAATTCACATTGTAAAAAATAATTAAAGTTATAATTCCTGCAGTTAACATGTGACCAATTCCCCAATTCAGACTAATGTTAAGTGATTCGTCTAATCTCTTCGATCTAGATAAAAAATTTGAGACTACTAGGATATGATCTGCATCAAAAGCATGTTTAATTCCCATAATAAAAGCAAGAATTGCAAAACTAAATATTTCCATATTTACCTAGCCAGTTTGTTTTATATATAAACCAAGCCCCAGCTGGGATTTGAACCCAGGACCTACTACTTACGAGGTTCGACATTATTTAGTCGCTCTGACCGGTCTGAGCTACTGGGGCAAAAATATCTATTACTTATTGAGATTATTCTTTCTTAAAAATTAAACAATAATGATGTACAGTATTGCTTACCCAAGAATATCCGTAACCGTATGGTGCTAATTTAACATTATCTTGACACCATATTTTCTCATCTTTAAGTGTAAAAAATTTTAATTTGTTTGCCAAATCCCAAGCCAATGAGAAAATTTTTCCATTCTTTTTAATATTCTTAACTATTATAGTTAGATATCCTCCTGTTTTTAGAACATTATGAACTTTCAAATAAATATTAGATAATTCTTCAAGAAATATTTCATATTCATCTATATTGCCCAAATCTTCTTTGTTATCAGAATAATATAAATCTAAATCGTTATCTTTTCTTATCTTCTGAGTTTCAAATCCTTTTACACGTAACATATTCCAATATGGTGGTGAAGTAATGCAATAATCTATATTGTTCATTTTTAATTGTTCCAGGTTTCTCGAATCACCATTGTATAATTTTATATTAATTTTTTTTGCCTTGCTATCTTTTTGTTTTTCCATATTATCTATTCTCTCTCTAATTCTATTTTCTGTAATGTTAGTGTATTTTTTGGATAATTCAATACCTATACTATTTCTTCCAGTATCCATTGATGAAATTATACTGCTTCCTGTTCCCACCATAGGATCAAGTACAGTATCTCCTTGTTTTGTGAAGAATCTAATAAAATACTCGACTAATTCTTCTGGAAATTTTGCTGGATGTAGCAGAACATTTTTTGCTCTAGGCTTTGGATTTAAAATAAACCAACTTTTCTGAAATTTTAGCCATTCTTTACTAGTTAAATCATTTAATTTATTGAATTTATGATATTTCCCGAGATTACGGTCTCCATCTTTTAATCTGCTTTCTTCTGTAATGTGATAATCAAAATTACAATCTAATCTCTGATTCAGTTCGATATTTTTTAAATTATAATGTAACAATTACTCTCCAACACAAAATCTAATAATTTGACGATAATCGTAATAGTCTATGATGATTGATTATTCGGTTGAAAGAATTCGAATAACTTAATCTGCTAGAAAGGTTGAACCAGCCAAATGAGCGTTCCAATTCCTAAAAATATCACATATGTATAAGTACCAAGCCTCTGTTGATGCTCGTATATTTTGTCATGAATGTTCAGTTTGATTTGGATATATTCAATCGCATGGTTTGCAAATTTTATTTTACTCTCGTTATTGTCTTCTACCTCTTTATAGTAGTTCATTTCTTCCCTATCTTTATTGATATGTTTCATTAATTGCTGTTCCGTTAATTTCCCCTCTAGTCTTTCCATTGGCTCTGAATATCTAATTTGTGGATGAATCCATAACATTTCTGCCTCTTCTACAATCTCGTTCCATCTTTCTCCTCTTTTTCTTTTTGCGAAGATGTACAGAACTGTATTCCATGCCGAAATAAAAATTCTCATATGTGTGGTTGTTACCTCCATTGCCGCAGATTCAATTTGTTGACTTAGTGCAATTGAAATTAAAAAACCAGCGATTACTGTATTCAGGTTGCTTATACCAGAATATGTTATTACGAAATACATTAATGTTATCCAAATTGCCCCTGCTAATATTCTAGCACATCTTATAATTACTTTTGATCTTATTTTGATTATTGTTTTGTTATAGTTTTCATCTGCAGGTTTAATCCTGAAGAATCCTATTGGAAATGCAAAGAATATTCTTACGATTAGTCCTCTTAACATTATACTTAAAGTAAATATATATGAAAATAGTATGACCAACTTTCCATTATTGTTTATATATCTCTTGATATCTTTAGTGTATTTCTTTATCCAATTTGTATTATTATTAGATTTTTTTATCAATAACTTGTCTTCCGCAAATCAGAGAATAATATTCTGGCTATTTAAGGACTTTGTGAGTAATTATATAAAAAGCCATGATAATTTATATACAGATGAATATTTTCCAAGGTTCTGATTCTGACATTGTTAAATTATCTGATATTGTCCAAAATGGAGGAATTATTGTATTTCCTACAGATACAGTTTATGGAATTGGCTGTGATCCTTTTAATGAAAAAGCAATTGAAAAAATTTTCCATATTAAACAACGAAGGAACAAACCCTTGCCTGTATTATGCCAATCAATTGATTACGCACGTCAATTAGTTGATTTTGATGAAATATTAAATAAATTCGCAATAAAATTTTGGCCAGGCCCCTTAACTATATTGGCACCTATAAAAAATCACGCTTTACCTAAATTGTTAACACTCAATTCTGACTTGTTAGGAATACGAGTTCCGAATAATCCTATTACAATCAAACTTATCTCTGCATGTGGAGGTTGTTTGGTGGGTACCAGCGCTAATATATCGGGCAAAAAATCCCATTCTACTTATTCTGAAGTAATTTCTGAATTGAATGATTTTGATGCAATTTTAGCTAATGATTCAACTGAAAACTTGGAATCTACCGTTGTACGAATTAAAGATGGCAATCTTATAATTCTGCGTGAAGGAAGTATCACTTTAACACAATTGAAAAATACTAAGTGAATGGATTATAAAATTTATCTACATCAGATAGATCAAAATCGTTATTTTGAAAGCTAGATACATAAATTGCTGCGCAAGCATTAGCAAAATTAAGTCTCTTTTCTACTGAAATCTCTTTTTTTATTCCAAGTACATTTGCTGCATTCCAAACGTCTCCAGCTCCTGTAAGCATTATAGGTTGTATTTTGAACGATTTTACAAAATGAACATTATTATCGCTTGCCGAACATGAACCTAATGGCGTATGAATTTCTATTGTTAAATTAAGATGTGCCGATAAACTCTGAGCTATATTTTTTATATCTCTAACTGAATAATCTTTTGATAGTTTTTTAAATCCTAGATATTGACTCAATATACTGCATTCATTTTCATTTAAACTAATTATATCGACTAGACCTTTTCGAATTATATTATCTATAAGCTTCGGTAATCTGTCTATTGACGTTGATATATCTGCACAATCTAATAATCTTATAGTATCATTAGAAATAGAAAATACATTTTTTATTAAATCATTTCCATTCAGATTTGATGCCCAATTAGATATTATTGTTACATCCGATTGTTTGAATATCTTCTTGTATTTTCTTACCATCTCAATTCCATCAAAATACTTTATTCCACCTACGTCACTTAGCATTATGTTGGATTCTTTCCCACTAAATTTTGTTTCTAATGCTACAGTGAAACCTGGTTGACCTTTGATTATATTTATTTGAACATTTTTATATTCATTAAAACGATGATTTAATAATTCTTTTGTAAAATTATCGGCAATTACAAATAGATTTACTTGTGCGCCAAATTTTGCTAAAGCATATGCAATATTCGTTGCATTGCCTCCTATGATTTCTTTTTGTGGAATCTGTCTTATGCTCCCACCTCCTACTTTTGATTTTTCTTTTATTTCTTTTAATAAAAATTCAAAATCTGGAATTTGAATTATTCGATCTATGAAAACATCGGCTAATACAGTAATTTTAATTTCTTTGAATATATTTGTAAATTTATTCTTTAACAATTTGTCTTAAAACCTCTAACATTAAGAATACTAATGGAAATCCTAATAATACAAATGCAAAATTTGTTGTGTTGAAATATAATGTTAGTAAAGTTAGTCCTAATGCTATGAAAAAAATTATTGCACTACTGAATAGCAAAAGCACAACTATCTTATTTTTCCTAATCTTTTTTATATCCACGTTTAGTTTTCAACGTAATTTATATTAAACTATACTTTGTTTTACTACCTATGGCAAAAATTATTCGTGATGTTGATGATGATGTATTGAGTAATATTTTCCAATTACAGAAAGACTATACATCTATGCTCGAACTGAATAGATATCCCAAAGATAAAGAAGAACGTATTTCTGCTTTATGTACAGCAATTATTCATGAAACAATTGAATTACAAAGTCTTACTTCGTGGAAATGGTGGAAACAAAGTTCAACTTTTAATAAAATTTTGGCGAAAGAGGAATTGATCGATATATGGCATTTTGTAATTCAAGCTTCAATTGAACTAGATATGACTCCGCAAGATATTCTAACTGAATACAAAAGAAAAAATAAAATAAATCGTATGCGACAAAAACAGGGCTATTAATTTATTTTTTTATTATTGATTTCTGTAACATGTCGATTCCTTCTTTATGAGTAAGTTGAGGAAAATTCTCGTAAAAACTACTTACTGATGACATGAATGTTGGATTGTTCAGTGAAATTATTTCATTCACCAGTTTCCCGAGTTCTATTTTTGTATCACTAGCCACGACTGGAGTTGTAATGATTATGTTCTTTGCATGTTTTTTTTTTAATGATAGAATTGCAGCTTTTAATGTAGATCCTGTAGCAATCCCATCATCACTTATTATAACTGTGTTGTTCTGCACATTCTTACCACAACTAAATTTTTTATACATGCTATAACGTGCAGATAATTCTGACAATTGGTTTTTCATTTCATTTTCAATATAAGCTTCATTTATTTGTAGAGATTCAACTAAACTGTTATCAATATATATTGTACCATCTTGAGCAACTGCTCCAATTGCTAATTCAGGTTGATTTGGTGCTCTTAGTTTTTTTGAAGTAATAGTATTTAATCTACATTTTAATTTCCTTGCTATATGAAAACCTATTTCTATACCTCCTCTCGGTATGGCGCATATAATTGGATTTGAATAATGATTTGAAACTAATATTTTAGCTAATTCATTACCTGCTTGACGCCTATCTTTAAACATAATGTATTAAAATCCGTAATTAAGATATAGATACTTTTTCCCATAAATAGTTGTAAGTATGAGGTTTAGAATTGAATATGATTCTCTTGGAAAGAAAAAAGTCCCTGTAAATGCATATTATGGTATTCAAACACAAAGAGCAATTGATAATTTTCCGATTAGTGGATTAAAATATTCAGCTGAATTTATTGATGCTTATATTTCCATTAAAAAGGCTGCAGCGGTAACTAATAACCATCTTGGTTTGTTGAATGATAAACTTACTCGGGCAATGATAAAGACTACTGATGAAATATTACAAGGTAAATTTCGAAATCAATTTGTTGTAGATATTTTTCAAATGGGTGCAGGAACATCATTTAATATGAATTGTAATGAAGTTATTGCAAATCGTTCAAATGAAATTCTCGGCGAAAAACTTGGAAAATATTATCCTATTCATCCTAACGATCATGTGAACATGTCTCAATCTACTAATGATACATTTCCTACTGCAATGCGCATATCGACTTTACATACAATTTCAAATTTAGAATATGAAATTTCTAATCTATCTTCTTCTTTTTCTTCTAAAGCTAAAGAATTTAATTTAGTTATAAAATCAGCTCGAACTCATTTACAAGATGCTGTACCTATTACTCTTGGGCAAGAATTTAGCGCATATGCACTTACAATTAAAAAATCACTTCAAGAAATTCAACATTCGAAAAAGTCTCTTTATGTATTAGGTATAGGTGGTAGTGCTGTTGGTACAGGAATTAATACTCATCCTAAATATTCTCCTACAATAATAAAAAACTTATCAACCCACTTAGATACCAAATTTATTTTATCACGAAACTTTCGAGAATCCATGCAAAGTCAACAAGATGTAGCACATTTATCTTCAACTCTTCGTATTTTCTCATTGGAATTAACAAGAATTTGTAATGATCTAAGATTGCTTTCTTCTGGTCCGAGAACCGGTTTCTCTGAAATTATATTGCCTGCTGTAGCTCCAGGTTCATCTATTATGCCAGGGAAAGTTAATCCTTCTATTCCAGAAATGGTTAATATGGTCTGCTTTCAGGTTATTGGATGTGACACTGGAATTGATTTTGCGGTACAAGCAGGGCAACTTGAACTTAATGTTATGATGCCTATGATTGCTATTAATTTATTATTTTCGATAAATATATTGACTAATGCAATCAGACAATTACGCTTATTGTGCGTTGATAAAATTATTGCTAATAAAGAAACTTGTCGAAAATATGCCGAAAATAGTATTGGATTAGCTACTGTCCTGAATACTTTAGTTGGGTATTCTGCAGCGTCAAAAATAGTTCAAAAAGCACTTGATTCAGGATTAAGTATTATTGATGTAATTAAGCAAGAAAAAATATTAACAGACAAAGAAATCTCTTCATTATTCAATTCAATTGATATCACCAAACCAGGGATACCTAAACTTAATAAAAATAAAAAGAAATGAGTATTGTGTATGACCCACGATTTTAATAATTTTCTCTCACCTTTTTCATGGCGGTACGGAAGCCCAGAAATGAGAGCGATTTTTTCAGAAAAATATAAACGTACACAATGGAGAAAAATTTGGTATACTTTAGCTTTATCACAATATGAATACGGATTAATATCAAAATCAGAATTAAATGATATTAAGAAATTTTCATCCTCTAGCAGTGTGAATATAAAACGTTCATTAGCTATTGAGAAAAAAATCCGTCATGATTTAATGTCAGAAATTAAAACATTTGCAGCTCAAGCAAAAAAAGGTGGTGGGAAGATCCATCTTGGTGCAACTTCTATGGATATTGAGGATAATGCGGATATGTTAATAATTCGAGAAGCTCTATTAATTATCTTAGAAAAAACAGTTGATTGTCTGGCTCTATTATCTGAAAAAATTAAGTCTTATAGTAATACTGTTTGTATGGGTTGGACCCACATTCAACCTGCAGAACCAACAACCCTTGGTTATAGATTCTCGCTTTACGCACAAGATTTATTTCTTGATATTAAAAACACTGAATTTATTCTCGAGAATTTTGCTTTTGGTAAAGGAATTAAAGGTGCAGTTGGTACATCTGCAAGCTATCAAAGATTATTGGGTAAAAATCCCCAAAATCTTGAAAACACAGTTATGAAAAGATTGGATATTAAATCCTTCTTAATTTCCTCTCAAACATATCCGCGTAAAGTTGATTTTTTAATTTTGTCTGCATTATCTTCAATTGCACAAAGCCTGCATAAATTCTCTATTGACTTTCGAATTTTACAATCCCCTCCTTTTGGAGAGTTTAAAGAACCAACTAAAAAACATCAAGTCGGTTCTAGTGCTATGCCATTTAAACGCAATCCTATAATGTCAGAACGTATTTCTTCTTTAACAAGATATATTTCATCATTTCTTTCTGTAGCTCACTCTAACGCATCAAATAGTATCTTGGAACGAACACTTGATGATTCGGCAAATCGTAGAATAATAATTCCTGAGAGCTTTTTAGCACTCGATGAATGTCTGATAATTTATTCAAAAATTTTGTCTGGAATGGAAATCTCTAAAATTAACATCAATAAAAATCTAAATGCATATGGGCCATTTGCATTAATTGAACCCATTATGATGGATCTATCAAAACAAGGTAGAAATCGTCAAAGTTTACACGAAGAATTTAGAAAAATTTCGTTAAAAGCTTGGGCTGAAGTAGAACTTGGACATCCTAATCCTTTGTTTGAATTGATTTCAAAAAATAAGAACTTGCCCAAATTTTCATTTGATATGAAAAATCTTTCTGATTATTCAAAGTACATTGGCAATGCACCTGAAAGATCTCTTCTTTTACGAAAATCCATTTCTCCCATTCTTAAAAAATATAAAAATAGACCAAAGAGAATATCTGGACCTAGTTATTAATTTAATTTTTTTTATTACTCTGATTATTCATGAAAATTCATTTAGAAAAACATGCTATTCGTGCTATGGGCATTGCAGAATGTTCTAAACGCACTGCAACAAACTCTACATTATGTGCTGTTGTAATGAGAAGTGATTTGGTAATTGACGGTTGTAATTTTGGTGAATGTAAAATTGGTGGTGATGATATTACAAAGAATATTTTATTATTATATAAAAAAATGAAACGAACTGATATCAATCTTATTATGATCTTGGGTTCTATTCTTAGCAGCTATAATATTATTAATCTTCATGCTTTGTATAACTCACTTGCTCTCCCGGTAATTTCTGTATCATTCAAGTCTCCAAAAAATCTTGAATTAAATTTTAAAAATAAATTTCCTGATACATGGGAACAAAAAATAAAAATTTATATTCAGAATGGTGATGTATTAAAAATTTCTACTAAAACAGGTTACTCTGTTTATGTTAATGTTGTTGGTTTATCTCTGTTTGATACGAAAGTAGTTTTAAATAAATTTTTATTACAAGGTTCGATTCCTGAGCCAATTCGAATTGCAAAATTACTTGCGCGTGCAAAAATAATTAATGAAAAAAATTAAGTTTAAAGTTCTAAAACTATTACTGTTCCTCTCATCCATGGGTGTGGTTCACAATGGTAGATGTATTCACCTGGTATGATAAAAGTAAAACTAAATTCTCCACCATCTGGTTCTAAGAAATTTCCTGCTCCTGCTTCTTCTGCAAATCCTTTTTCAGATCTTGAGTCAGCACTTACTGTATGAATTATTGTATCAATATTTTTCCATATAACACGATTATTAATTCCTAGCTTTACTGTTATTTCTTTTGGGATGAAATTTTCATTTTGGTCCTGATCTACTGATCCTATAACTATTTCTATAATTGATTCTTCCGGAGGTTCTAACCATTCTTGTGGTACTTCTATTTCTGCATTTGCTAATGGCATATAAATAAATTGAGTATATCCAAGCGCTGCTATACTTGCAACTATTAAAATGACTGTTATTGGACCTGCCCACTTTGATGATTGACTCAATAATTAATTTCAACGTAAAGATGCTTATAAATCTCGCATTTTAAACCCATTTTTGGAATTGAAGAAAATAGATATATATATTCGTTATTACAAGAATGTTCGATTGACTATAGGGTTGACTATGTTTGTCTGGTGAAAATAAATTAAATGAAGAAAATCCAAAAAATTCAGATTCTATAGAAACTTCTATAAATAAAAATGAATCTCCATTAAATACTCAAGAACAAACATCGGTAGGTTCCTCTTCTGAAACTGTTGTTAAACCTGAATCTGCACCTGTAGTAAAGAAACCTGAATCTGCACCTGTAGTAAAGGATCGTAGAAATTTTCTTAAAACACTTGCCGTTATTGGTGGAATTCTTGGTTTGACTCCGTTTATTCCCTATGGTTCATTTTTTACTTCAACTTTAGGAGGTACAAAACCTGTACGACAAAGAATTATGAAAGACGACGGTAGGTTTGCAAATGTCGATAACATTGAACCTGATAGCTCAGTTGTATTTGCATTCCCAAGAACCGGCGATTCAGAATTGGATGCTGAACCATTTCGCCGTTATCAATTAATACGTTTATCAGAACAGCTTGGTGGAATCAATAACGATGTATCTGCTTTTAAGGTGTATAGTATGGTTTGTGTCCATTTGTGGTGTCTCTGGGATTATATTGAAGGTAGAGAAATTGAAATTAATGGAGAAACAATTATAGGTAATCTTGAATGTCCATGCCATGGAAGTAATTACGACGTTAGAACTGGTGTAGCACATTCAGGACCAGCTCAGATGCAATCCGCCCCAAATAATGCATTACCTACACTCCCAATTGAAATTGATGATAAAGGAGATATTTGGGTATTGCCTCCAGATAATTCTTTAGATGAAAATGGGGTGATTGGAATGGGCCGTTACGTCAGAGGGGATGAAAATCCTGAATAAAGTAACAGATATGCACTATAATTTTTTAGATGAAGAAGGGAAGATTGGAATTGGCCGTTACGTCTAAGAAAAAAAACCTTATTCTAAAGTTTTGGGATTATGCAGTAAATCGTCTTGAACGAACTGTATTTTTAGGTATGAAATTTACTCTTCCTAAAAAATATCTTAGTCCTATGGCATATAGTGGCATGTTGACTTTTGCTTTATTTTTATTGCTTGGATTGACTGGTGCATTCTTGATGCTATTTTATGTACCTGGTATTGAAGGAGCATGGGATAGTGTTGCATTTATTGATGAGGAAATTCCCTATGGTTTTGCAATTAGAAATCTCCATTATCATGCGTCTAACGCAATGGTCTTTATGGCAGTCTTACATTTGTATTATCAATATTTCAGTGGCAGGTATAAAATAAAAAATGAAATGATCTGGGTTACTGGAGTAATTCTTGGAGTGATAACTGTCTTGGAAGCATTTACTGGTTATAACCTTCTCTTTAATGATCGGGCTGAATTAGCAATAAGCATTGGTGTATCGTTAACTGTTTTTAGCCCTATTATAGGTCCTCAATTAGCTACATTAATATGGGGACAAGGATTCTCTGATTTTCTTCTACGCCTTTATGCTTTACACGTGTTTATAATTCCAGTCGTTATGGCGATATTAATGTTTGTACATTTCCCAAGATTCATGGTAATTGATCTTCCTATGTGGTCTGCTCTAACTGGATTAATTTTTATAACCGGTGGTATATTTCCTGTAGAGCTGGGAGTGAAATTTGACCCTAGTCATCCACCTGGCATAACTGTTCCTGAATGGTATCTCACTGGATTATATGCTTTTATCCGTACTGGATTTGATAAATTTATTACTGGGGGTCTTTTACCTGCATTATTAATCGTAATGTTTATAGCTGTTCCATTTATCGATCATAGTAGAAAAATTAGTTGGAAAGATAGGCCTTTCTTTACTGCGCTAGGCATTGCAAGTATTTCTCAAATTTTTGTTACTACTGTTTGGGGATTTTATGTCGATCCTGATGTATCAAAAACTCTAACTCAGAGGTTGTTTATTGAACCTGTACCTATGTACAGTATTATGTTAATTGGAGTTGTATTTAGCTTTGTATTAGTGTATGGGTTCTTAAAAGCACGTTCTACCTTTGCAAGTCCGAAAAGAACTTTCTCAAAACCGAGACCAATAATTCTTAATACTACTTGGACGACAATTGTTATTATTTCCTTAGTTGCCTTTGAAGTATTGCTCAATGGTATGGCATTAATGGCCTATAACAGTGGCTGGTGGAATCTTGCATTATTTGAAACAGGATGTATTTTTATTGTCTTCGCTATACTGGCTCATGTTTATAGGTCATATGACCCTAAAGTTGATACAATCAAAGCTGTTAGTCCTTCCCCATCGTCCACAACACCAGCTCCTACTGTATCTAATGCTTCTGATAAAAAAAACTTAATTAAATCAAATTAATCCGAGAGCTTTTTTTGCTAATTTTGCTCCGTTTACCATATTTTTCAACTTAGCAAAAGATGTTTCCCTACTCCTGGTTCTTAAACCACAATCAGGATTAACATGTATTGAATTTGGATCATCAACTATTTTTACTGCATATAGTATTCTATCACGAATAATCTCTATTGGTTCGATTTCATCTACGTGTACATCCACTACGCCTAATCCTATTTCCTTTTTTTCTCCATATTCTCTAAATGTTTTGAGAAATGAATTATAACCGTTTCTTTTCGCATGTTGAACACCCTTACTCCAAGAATCTCTATTTGCAAATTCTAATTCATATTGATGATTCTTCATTTCTAATACATGTGGATATATGTCTGAATAATCCCCACTATAACAAATATGAACTCCAAATTTCGCATTTATTCCTTTTATTGATTCATTAAAAGAATCTACTACTAGATCCATTTCGTCTGGGTGAGTTGTTGCTGCAGGTTCATCAATCTGTATAAAATCAGCTCCTGCTTTTACTAAATCTCTAATCAACGGTCTTATTATCTTTCTTGATAAGTCGATTGTAAAATCTTCTTTAGATTTATAAAATTCGTTATATGACCAATCTGCTAATGTATACGCTCCTGTTATTGGCAGTTTTATCATTTTTCTCGCATTGTTTTTTATAAACACGAATTCATCTAAATGATATGGTCCTTTGTATTTTACTTTCTTTATACACCTTCCCTTGTTGTAATATTTATTATCCCATGATCTAATTCTTCCTGCTAGTGTTATGCCTTCTATTCTTCTTATGCTATATTCATACATTTCAACACGTTTTGCCTCTCCATCATACACTATATCCAATCCTATGTCTTCAAACATCTTTAGATTTAATAGTGACATGTAATCTCTTGCAGTTTGCTTTATTTTCTCTGAAATGTCTTTATCCTGTAATAATTTCACCAACCATTTTGGTTTTCTTATACTTCCTATTTCTTGAGTCGCAATTGGAAACTTCTTCATATGATATCAGACCTATCCTCTCTGTTCCTCTTTTATTAATTTCATTAACTCTATCTTCTTTTTAGCAAATGTTTCTGGAATGAATTCAAAATCCCAACTTGGTATTAATGATACAGAATTTACCCCGAATAATTTTCTAATTGCTTTTAGTTTTTGAATAATCTGTTTTTTCTCTTCCATTTTTGTATTCTTTGCATCGATTAATCCACATGCTAGCATTTTGTTTATTGTTATAGGGTCATATTTATCAATTTTTGTTGTAACAAAATCTATACCTATTATATCCACAGGAAATTCTATAAATTCATTTATTGTATTTGATATATCTGAACCCCATAAATTCAAACAAGTTGTTACATTCAGGCCCTTTGTCACATTATTCATTACTTTTTTTATCATATTCAGTTGTTCTTTTTCCTGTACTTTTGCTAATGAAGGAGCATTGAATTGAATTAAATCGACATTATCTTTTATTTGCAATAGTTCTTTTCTAATTATTTTCCCAAAATCCCCAATTAATTCCTCTTCTGATTTATAGAATTCATTTAATGATAAATCATATAGCGTGAATGGATCTAGTACGTCTATCTTTATTTTTGTTCGTTTTGGAAATAAATTAAAACAAATATTATTTTTAAATATTTTACCCGACGTTGATATTTTGTTTGTAATTATTGGCTGACGATAAAAAGTATTGTTTTCATAATACCTTGTTAGTGCTCCTTTTTCTACACCCTTAAGATTATCTGTAAATGGTCTTATATGATCGTCCCAATCAATTAATGGATCTGATATATAATCACATTTATTTTTCATTTGAATTTTAATTAGTTTTATTTTTTCATTTTTAAATAATTGCTGTAACGTTTTATCATGTGTTCTGGTAGCTTCTATTAATGGTTCACTACGAGGATATATCCCTGAAATCCAAATACTTATCAATTCTTATTCACTTTCTTTAAATGGAATCAATTAAAAATATTTCCCATGAAATTATTTTAATTTAAATAAATCGCTTCTAGTTATTATTCCTATGATTTTTGCTTTATCCATCACAATAACTGCATCAAAGAATTCTAATATTTGATATAACAATTCAATTGGTGTATTTTTGTTCACTGTAGGAAATGACGGTTCCATAACATCTTCAATTATCTTTTTAAAAGCTTTCTCTGATGAACCTGATTCAGAAAGAACACGAAGAATTGTCTTTTCTGACAAACTTCCTATTACTTTTTCTCCGTCAAAAACTGGCAGTTGAGAAATATTTTTTTTATGAATTATTCGTGCAGCTTCTTTTAATGTAGATTTTGCTTGAATTTTATATATTGATTTTGATGCTATGTCGCCACAAGTTCTTGATTTTCTCCTTTCTTGTTTTTTAAGAGTTTCAATTAATATTTTGACCTTGGAATACGATGGTTCAATTTGTTTTGATTCAAGTCTGTTAATTAATGATTGATTTATTCCAGATAATTCTGATAATTCAGCTTGCGTTAAACCCAATTGTTTTCTTAATCTAGCTATATCGTCTATATCGAACATATATTAATACAGATTCGCATTAAACATATATTTTTTGGATAAAAGATAAAGTTTAGTCTGTTATTATCAATAATCACAAAAAAATGAAATCAGTTATTCTAGCAGGAGGAAAGGGGAAACGATTAAGACCATTGACAGATGACAAACCTAAACCTATGGTGGAAATTTTAGGATCTCCTATTATAGAATGGCAAATATTATGGCTCAAATCTTATGGAATTCGCGATATTATACTTTGTACAGGTTATCGCCAAGAATCTATTATGGATTATATTGGAGATGGAAGTAAATTTGGAGTGCATATTGATTATTCTATTGAGCAAGAACCACTAGGAACCGCTGGCGCCTTACGAAATGCACAGAAGAGTCTCCAAGATGAAAAAATTTTCTTGGCTCTTAATGGGGATATAATAACTGATATTATTCCAGATGAATTAATAAATCAAACTATTACGCCGATTATTACAACTATGGCGGTTGTACCTCTACAAAGTCCATTTGGAATTGTAGAAATAGATAACAGTAATCTCATTAAAAAATTTTCCGAAAAACCAATACTAAGAGATCATTGGATTAACGCAGGAATTTATTGCATTTCATCTAAAATTTTTAATTTTCTTCCTGAATCTGGAAGTTTAGAGTCAGATGTATTTCCAAACCTTGCATTAAATAATCAATTGTTTTCAATTAAATATTCAGACAACAAATGGCGTTCTATTGATAATCATAAAGATATTGACGAAGCAAATCAAGAATTTAAAAAACCTGGTTAATTGTTTTAGTTGCCTATAGTTATTAATTTTATATTTGTAAATTTTTTTTTATCTAATATGCCTCTTCCATCAAATACAATTGGCTTAATTCTAGAATTTTTTATAAAAAATTCATCATTCAGTTTGTTATATTGATTATGGTTTGTAGCTACTATTATAATATCTGCATTTCTAACTGCTTTTTTTAAATTGTTAGTAATTTTTACTGACTTTGGAAGTAATGAATCTCTTTTAAAAAATGGATCATGAATGGTTACTTTAATATTATTTGCTAATAATTCATTAACTACATCATAAGTTGGAGACATTCTTTTATCTGGAATATTGCCGCGAAATGAAAGTCCTAGAATAGTTGCTTTATTCTTCCTGTTTCTTTGTTTTATTTCTGTTAGTATTCTATTCACACAATGAGCAGGCATTGCCTCGTTGATTTCTCTACTTATCGAAGCTAAATTTAGATTTATTCCTTTGTTTTTTGCAGTTTGTAACAATAAACGCGGATAAATTGGAATGCAGTATCCTCCAACTCCGATTCCTGCTTTATGTATGTTACTGAATGGTTGAGAATTTGCAGCATTTCGAATTTCCCAAATATTAACTCCTTCTTTTTCACATAATATTGCTATTTGATTTGCGAGTGCAATATTTACATCTCTATAAAGCCCTTCAATTAATTTTTCTGCTTCAGCTGCTTTTGTAGATGTCATAACTATGGGAGTTTTGCTAGATATCATTTCAAAAATTTTTCTAGCAATTTTCACACTTTTTTTCCCAGCACCTGATATAATTGCCGGATAATTATTTTCAATATCTGATACTGCTTGACCTATTGCTATCCGTTCTGGTGAATAAATGTAAAAAAAATCTTTATTGACTTTCATTTTTGTTTTGCTTTCAATTATTCTTATTAATTGATTTGATGTTCCTATTGGGACCGTTGGAGTAACTATAATTATATCGTTTATCTTTAAATTACTTATAATGTCATTTATTACTGAATGCACATTACTTAAATCTGCAACATCATTTTTGATACCAACCGGAACTGATATTATTTTTATTTGTGATTTTTTTGACGCTAATTTAATATTTCTAGTAGCAAATAATCTTTTATTATTTACTGCTTCTATGAATGCTTCGTTAGCTTTTGGTTCTGTATTTGCTATTTTTTTATAATTTATTGAATTTACAATTTTATTATTCTTGTCTGCTGCTATTACAGTTGCACCGGCCCTAAGCCACACTGCTGTTATTGCTGTACCTACAAATCCAAGACCATATATTGATATGATTTTTTTCCCTGTTCTGATGTCTTTTGGAATATCTTCTATTTCTTCTGTTTTCACAAGCATATCTATCGATACATTTTACTTAAAGTTTAGAATAATTTTATTCTCAAAAATATATGTATTTATATTATCTTTAACATTGATTTTTATGAAAAATCTTTTTCGAATTATTCTTCAAATTATACTATTAAATATTTATTTCAATGCACTATGAATGTGAAACACGACTCTAAACATAAGACTATTTTAATAGTTTTACCTTATGGAATTGGTTGGAAATCTATTATCAATGATGATGTTCTCAAATTACTGTCTAATGTTGGACTTCGAATTGTAATTCTCGCTGAGGATAATATGATTAATTCATCAGATCCAAATATAATTGTTAAACCTTTAATAAAATATCAACGAAGTAGATTTGAAATTGCATTTGGCCTAATACGAAATTATATTTTTGCTGACGTTGATAAAAAACACTCTGAAACATTAAAATTAAAAATTTCTCAATTCAATCATAAACATACTATTTTATCGATTTTTAGGAAATTAATTGGAAAACCATTAGCAAAAAATAATATTATTCGTGCATTCTTTGCATGGATTGATGGTAATCTATTCTCAGATAATAATTACAAAGAAATCTTTGATACATTTAATCCCCAAGTTATTTTTGTTACATATCCTTTTTCTTTTTATACATATCCGGTTGTTCGTCGTGGTAAAAAGATGAATGTTCCAATGATTGCATATGTTCCTAGTTGGGATAATCTAACATCAAAATGGGAAGTTCCAGTTAAGTTTGATCAATTAATAGTCTGGAACAAAATTATGCAAAACGAAGCAATCGAATTTCTGAATTATAAATTATCACAAGTTAAAATTTGCGGCGTCCCTCAATTCGATTTACATTATAATGATTCATTGATTCAAGAACGAAAGAAATTCATTCAATCATTTGGTGGTAATCCTGATAAAAATATTATTATTTATGCAACAGGGACCAAACAATTATCTGATATTGAACCAAACATCGTAGAAATAATCCAGATTGCTATTGAAGAAAACAAATTAAAGAAACCATGTCAGTTATTATTACGTGTTCATCCACGTCGAAGTATTTCTGATTTCCAAAATGTTATAGAAAAACCAGATGTATTTCTTCAAATTCCTGGAAAAGCATCTAAGGAATTTATGAATTCTGGATATTACTGGAAATCTGACATTGAAGACTATGAAATTCTTAGTAACACGCTTTTTCATTCGGATGTTATGATTAATGTTTCTTCTACTATAACTATTGAATCGTGCATCTTTGATACACCTGTTATTAATATTGCATTTGATACGAATCAAGACATCGATTCCTTCAAGTCTATTAAGAGGCATTTTAAATATTCTCATTATAAATATCTATTGAATTCTAATGGAGTTAAAATTGCTAGTTCATCTAAAGAATTACTAAATTATATTAATGACTATCTTGATAATCCTGGTTTAGATTCTGAAGGTCGTGCTCAAATTGTAGAATCTCAATGCTACAAGATTGACGGCCAATCTTCTGAACGACTGCTAAAATATATAGTTGATTTTGTTAATGAGAAAACAGATTATAATCAATAATTTGAGTGTATGTGTGTTGATAGATATTAAAAGACTTTTTGTAAATCGTGATCACACGATCACACAAGTTCTTGAACTTATAAATAAAGCACCTCATTATAATTTACCATCTGGAATTGCTATAGTTGTAGATGATTCTGATTCCATGTTGGGTATGGTTACTGATGGGGATATTAGACGTGCTTTACTTCAAGGTTCTAATCTAGATGATAAAATTAATTCAGTGATGAATACTAATCCTATTACTCTAAACAATAATCTGACATCTAATGAAAAAAGTATTATGTTAGATAAAAAACTCAATGAATTATATAAAAATAAAACCCATAAAACTGACATTAAAAATATTTTAATCCTTGATGATACAAATCATGTTATCGATGTTATTGATTATTCACATATAATGAATAAGAATAATTTGAAATCAATCTCAGTTATTGGTCTTGGCTATGTTGGACTTACATTGGCTGTTTCTTTAGCTGATGTCGGTTTTAAGGTCATTGGAATTGATTCAAATGAAGAAATTATAAAAAAATTAAATGATGGTTTACCACATATCCATGAAGTTGGATTAGATTCATTACTTAAATTTCATCTAGGAAAAAATTTAATTATTCAATCTAATTCTAAATCTGTGTCAACTGATGTTCATATATTATGTGTTCAAACTCCCATAGATGATGATAACGAACCTATTACTCAATACTTAGAAAAAGCTACTGAATACATTGCAAAAAATTTATCTAAAAATGATCTTATAATAGTTAGATCTACAGTTCCTATTGGAACAACACGTAATATTGTAATGCCTATATTGGAAAACATATCTGGTTTATCCTCTGGGCAAGATTTTCATCTAGCTTGCGCTCCTGAGCGTACTGTTGCTGGACGCGCACTTAAGGAAATCAGAGAACTCCCACAGATTGTTGCAGGCTTTGATTCTTTTAGTTCTGACTTTGCCACTAGTATATTTAAAAAACTTACTCAGACTATTGTTAATGTTGAACATCTAGAAGAAGCAGAATTAATCAAATTAATGGATAATACTTTTCGTGATCTTACTTTTGCTTATTCTAATCAAATTGCTCAAATTGCTGATAAATATGATCTTAATGCATCAAAAATAATTCAAGCCGCTAATGAAGGTTATTCCCGTAATAGTATTCCAAAACCTAGTCCAGGTGTTGGTGGCGTATGTCTGAAAAAAGACCCCTATATTCTGGTATCTAGTTCTAAGAAAAAAGGATATGTGCCAAAACTTACAGAAGTAGCACGACATATAAACGAAAATATGCCAAATTATATAATTTCAAAAATTGAACGTTTTTCCAAATCTTCTGGAAAGGATTTATCCCAAATGAAAATATTTGTTATTGGTTTTGCATTTAAAGGAAATCCTGAAACTTCTGATACCAGACAATCATCTACTCTTGACGTTACAAATAAGCTTAGACAGCTTACTACAAATATATTTGGATATGATCCTGTATTAAATCAAAATGCCTTCCAACAATTTAATGTCATGCCTGTTGATCTTGAAACAGGTTTCAAAAATGCCGATTGTGTGTTGATTATGAATAATCATTCTTCCTATTCAAATTTTGATATATACCATTTTTTGTCCAAAACTAATAAACCCTCTTTATTTTTTGATGGTTGGGGTATTTTTGGTAAGAAAGTGATACAACAAATTGATCATGTTTTATATGAAACTATATGATTAAATATTTTCTGAAATTCTTTTTAATTCTATTATGTTGTCTTTAAGATCATTATCAGAATATTTATGACGCATTTTATGCGCCTCGATAATAAGATGTGGCATTTCTTTATTTTGCGACACATCTTTTAGTATATCTTTTATTGGTATGTTCCCTTTTCCAATTAACATGTGGTGATCCTCTGTACCGTCATTATCATTTAGATGCATTTCATAGATCTTATTTTTCAACATGGAAATCATTTTGTTTATATAATTATTGTCTTTTAGCTTCTTCTCAGTGTAATACAAATGTCCTACGTTTAATATTATTCCAATTCCTGCTGGGAGATTATTGAAATCATTAACACGTGAAAACATATATCTTCTTTCAGGTCTATGGTTAAAATTCTCAACACTTAATTGAACATCTTTTTTAGCATAATCTATTAGCTCTTCTAATGACTCTGTTGAATTCTTGTATGCTTCTTCATAACTAATTTCTGTATGTGCAGTTAATGGGGCGAATTCTTTTGATTGTGTTAATATTTTTGTTGCATAACCGCCATGAAATGATACATTTTTTGCATCTATCTCTCTAGCAAAATCTATGTTCTTTTTTATACATCCTATACTGGATTTTCTTATTTGTTCATCGGAACTCGCAATATTGATATAAAAATCATCAGATGGTAGCCAAATACTTTGATGAATTGTGTATATTACGCCCGAGTTTTTTCTATATCTATTAAGAGTTTTGATTAATTCATCATATTTCATATCTGATTTTCCTGCTCCTATCTGAATGTATGGGATCATCCCACATTCTGAAAAAATATCAATTAATCTTTTAATTTTAATTTCTATCGATTTATCCCCGTAACCATAGAAAGATGTTGACGCACCGATCATGTGATAAATATATCATTTGCAGGCTTATATTTTAGCAATATAATTTTAGATTATATTGGCTCAAATAATTGCTGAATTATGCCAAAATCATAATGGAAATATAGAATTATTGAAAAAAATGATATGGAGTGCTGCAGATTGTGGTGCCACTCATGCAAAAATTCAAACAATATACTCAGCAGATTTGACTTTTCGTGAAAGGTTTGAAGATGGAGTAATAGATGATAGTGATGTTGTTACTTCTATTAAACGTCCATATTCTTCTGAATTAGCAAGATTAAAAAAACTCGATCTTAGTATTGATGCTCATTCTCAGTTCATTGATGAATGTTCTGCAGCAGGTATTGTGCCTTTAACTACTGTTTTTAATCGAAGTCGCTTAAAATCAATTATTGATTTAGGATTTAAAGAAATAAAAATTGCAAGTTATGATTGTGCAAGCTTTCCATTAATTAAGGATATAAAGAATAAATTTGAAAAAGTATATGTTTCTACTGGCGCTACTTACGATCATGAGATTGAAACAACAGCTGATTTATTGAGTGATCAAGACTTCTTCTTTTTACATTGTGTAACTATATATCCTACTCCTCTTGATAAGTTGAATCTTAATCGAATCAATTATCTAAGACACTTCACCAATCATGTCGGTTTTAGTGATCATACCCAAGCTAATATTAATGGCCTTGATGCTGATATTGTTGCATTATGGAAGGGTGCAAATATTATAGAGAGACATTTTACTATACTAGATGCTTCGAAAACCAAAGATGGTCCTATTTCTATTAATCCTGAACAACTCAAAAATCTTATTGAATACTCTACAATGAAAAATGATGAACTTTATGGTTATGTTAAACAAATTAATAATTATGAAACAATGTTAGGTTCTGAATCTCATACACTTAGTGATGAAGAACTCCTAAATCGTGATTATTATCGAGGTAGATTTGCATCCAAAATAGATGGAAGAACTATATATAATTGGGAAGAAGTTAACTTATGACACGTAAAAGAGTTTTGGGTATAATTCCTGCTCGTGGCGGTTCAAAAACTATAAAGCGAAAAAATTTAGTTCCAATTCTCAATCGACCTTTGATCTCATACACTATTGTTGAAGGATTGAAATCCAAATTACTGTCAAATGTAGTAGTTTCATCCGAAGATAGAGAAATCATTGATGTATCTAGATTGTATGGTGCTTCTGTTCCATTTATACGCCCTGAATCATTAAGCCACGATGATTCATTAGCAATTGATGTATTGATTCATGCTATAAAAGAAATTGAAAAACAAGAGAAATCAGTATATGATATAATTGTAATGCTTCAACCCACTACTCCTTTACGTACTTCTCAGGATATTGATGACTGTATAAATAAATTAATTAATACTGATGCTGATTCCGTTATCAGTGTGGTTGATGTTGGTGGAATACATCCGCACCGAATGAAAACGATAGTAGATGGACAATTGGTTGATTATACTGATGAAGGAATAGAAAATACACCTAGACAAACTCTACCTCCTGTTTATATTAGAAATGGCGCAATTTATGCCACAAAACGCGATGTCATTGTAAATTCAAAGTCAATTAAGGGTAGTAAGAGCATTGCATATGTGATGCCTCCTGAACGTTCTGTAAATATTGATGAATATACCGATCTTAAATTAGCCGAATTACTTATGCAGGATTCTAATGTGAATCATATTAAAGAAATCAATTCTATTTCAATACCTTGGAAATCTTGGTATGGAAATGAATACCTTAATCTTACTTTTCCTTCCGAGTGGAATGTGAATGTTTCACAAATGAATGATGCACAAGAAATTCAAGATCAGGATATTGAAAAATCTATAACAAACCCATTGAATACCGATAAACTATCAATTCAAACAAAGAAATGTAAATCAGTCTGTATTGCAGTTGATGATCTAACTAAACCTACAGAGGCTTTTCGTATTATTCCATTAATTCTTCAAGAATTACATTATGCAGGCATACGTGATGATGCCATCTACTTTATTGTCAGTACAGGAACTCATAGATCTCTTACATTTGCAGAACTTTGTAAAAAACTTGGTAAAAATATAGTCGATAATTATAAAGTATACTGTCATAACGCATATCAGAATAATAAATTTCTTGGAGATACATCTAATGGAACTCCTGTGTATATTGATAATTTGTATCTTCAAGCTGATTTCAAAATTGGTATTGGTACACTAATGCCACATCCTTATGCAGGATTTAGTGGAGGTGGAAAAATTGTAATGCCTGGCCTTGCAGGCATTGAATCGATTGATGTAAATCACAGACCAGTTAATGAATCTCTCCAAGGTAAAATAGGACAAGTTGAAGGTAACAGTAGACGTGATGACATTGAAGAAGCTTCCAAAATGGCAGGATTGGATTTCATAGTTAATACTATTTCAAATTCTCTAGGAAAAACCGCCGCTGTTTTTACTGGCAATCCTGAAAGTGTATTTCTCAGTGCGTCTAAAGAAGCATTGAAAATCTATTCTACAAAAGTTTCTTATAATGTGGATATTGGAATTTTTAATGCATTTCCTCGGGATACGTGGTTTTTATTGGCATTAAATTCACTGAATGTATGGGGTTCTAGAGATTCTGATAAAGAAATTGTTCGCAGAGGTGGTAGTATCGTTATAATTACTGCATCTTCAGAAGGTATAGGTGAACATGGTCTAGTTGGCAAAGGCATGCTCCATCATATAAGACGAGACAAACATGGAACATTTGGTGGACCGTTACAAGATAGACATCTCATATTCTATTGTCCCACTGTCAATCAGAGTTATATTTATGATCATTACCCTGACCACGTAAAGGTGTTCAATAAATGGAATTTTGTTATTGACGAACTACGTAAGCACCATCCTAAAAATCCTAAAACTGTTATATTTCCAAATAGTTCGTTACAAATTGATTCTAATCTAATTAATTAGATAGTTCTTTAAGACATTTCTCTAGTTTGTTTGTAAATATATTCCAACTAAAGTTATTTACAACTCTCTCTCTTGCCATTATTCCCATGTTTTTTCTTCTTTCTTCATCTTCTAATAAATTGATAATCTTCTCTTCCCATAGTGTTATGTTATCTTCTAGTATGTATCCTGTTTTTTCATTCAGGATAGTTTCTTTTGGTCCTCCTTTTGAAAATGCTACCACTGGTTTTCCGCATGACATTGCTTCTATTGGCGCAATCCCAAAATGCTCTTCAATTGGTGTATATAAGAAAATCATACATCTCTTATAGAGCTCTATTAAATCTGTGTCTGGAACATCGACTTTTATCTCAATGAATTTTTCAAGTTTTAGCTTTCTTATTTTATTTTCTAGTGATTGAATATACCATTCAAAACCAACTTGTTTGGTGCCTGCAATGATTAACTTTATGTCTTTTCCTGATTTTGTTATATTGTTTATGATATCTATTGCAAATTCTAAATTCTTTCCAGGCATAATTCTATTTACTGTTAAAATATAATTGTCTTCAACATTGCTAAATGAAAATTTATCTATGTCCACTCCAGGGAATAATATTAGACTATCTCTTTGAAATGTTCTTTTTATCACCTTACTAGTAAATTCTGAATTGCATAGTATTTTATCTGTATTCTCAAATCCTTTTTTCTCAGCCCTATCTATCAGTGTATGAAGTATTTTCCTAACAATATCTCTATTATTCACAAGTAATTGCTCTGGATGATGACAGTAAATTATTGATGGATTGTATTCATTTGCTAAATAATAATTCGAACTAAAAATATACAAATCAGGATTAAATTCTTTTCGACATTTCTCAACCATCTTCCTACTTTCTCGATATGCAGTTAATCCTCTAAACTTTCCAAAAAAATCTCTTTTTCCATCAAAAGATATTAAATTTTCTTTTTCAAATTCCGTAAATGCCTTATTTTTATCATAGATTGAAGTGAAATATGCTATATTATGACCTAATTCTTTCATAGCATTTCCCATACCTAAAACCAATCGTTGAGCGCCCGTTCGCATTGACATATCATAGTGTATTATTGCAATTTTCATTAATTACACCTGCCTTTTGTATATTTCTAATAATCTTGCAGTTACTTTCAGTCTATCGTGTTTCTCTAGGATAAATTTTCTATTTTTTTTTGCTTCATTTTTTCGGTTTTTATCATTTAAAATATTCGTTGCTCTTTCAATTATATTCTCTTTATGTCGAAAATCTATTGTAACTAATCCACATGACATAGCTTCTAAACATGCTTTGCTAAAAGACGATACGCCTTTCGTATAAATTCTATCTATATAAATCTGATATTTTTTTAATACATTTTGAAATTCTAGATATGAAAAAGGCCTTCTATTATAGACATCTACTTTTACATTGTTCTTTTCAAAAAAATTAATTACCTCTTTAGGCACTTTTTCATACCATGAATCAAAACCTATTGCTCTAACTTCATTTTGTTCTATCTCAGTTGGCGAAAATCTTTTTACGTCAATTGGATTTGGTAGATATTCCGCATCTCTTCTTATTTGTTTTGCTAATGTAAGCATCTCTGGTGTTGATACTATTACCGTTCCAGCCGATTTCACATTGCCTTCTATTATTGTTTTCCACCTTGTCAGATCTTTACTTTCTCTTTTAAATTGTTCATCTAATAATCCAAATAAATCCGTACCATGACAATGTAATACATTTATTTTTTTTCCTAATAATCTAACACAAAATGCATCTTGCAATGCATAATTTACATGAATTATACCTGTTGCCTTGATTGCATTAATAAATGGACTGACTATCTTGCCATAAACTGAGTATATAAAATTTGATTTTGCATTAGGACCTGCAAAACTTCTTGGAAGATAAAGTACTTCGTTATCTAGCTCACGAAGGCCTTCTGCAATTTCATAACCTACCCATGCAGCATCATTGATTATTGTTATTTTCTTTTTTAGTTTGCCATTCATTGTTTTTTAACTATTGATATTATTTATAACATCTGCCAAATTTATCTTTGAATTTATTTATTCTAATAATTTTTTAAACCATGAAATGGTAATTTGAAGTCCTTGATTGATTGAATATTTTGGTCTCCAATTAAGTAATTCTTCTGTTTTACTACAATCTGCCTCCAACTGTTCTAAATCTGCCGCACGTTCTTTTTCATGACGAATATTTGATGATGAACCTGACATCCGAATAATTTTATTTGCAAGTTCTAATATTCCTGTTTGAATACCAGTACCTATATTGAATATTTCTCCTTGGGATTTTTTCCTTTCATTCATCACTTTCACATATGCTCCTACTGCATCTTTTACATACATTAAATCTCTTGTCTGCATTCCATTTCCATGAATTCTTATCTCTTCATTTTTTAATGCTCTTGTTATAAATTCTGGTACTACAGCTGGATATCCTCTGTAAGTATTGCTTTGATTTTCTCCATAAGTGTTGAAATTCCTAATTATTGCAACTGGATACTTATACCATTCATTTAGCACCATGCAATGTTTTTCTGCAGCTAATTTTGTTGCTGCATAAACACTACGAGGCCTGCATGGATGATTAAGATCCATTGGGGTATAAATTGGATTCCCATAAACTTCTGGAGAAGATGCATATATCAAAAATGGCTTACATTTTGTTTTTAACAATTCTTGACATAATTTGAACGTTCCAATTTCATTCAATTCAAAGTATTCCATTGGTTTATCCATTGATTCTGGAATTGACACTAATGATGCTAAATGAATTATACAGTCTATATTATTCTCATCAATTTTTTCTGCAGTTAAATCTCTGAAATCCATATTTAAACTTGTAAATCTTTCCTTTAATCCACTTTTATCTTGCACAATGTTGAAGGGTTCTATAGGAAAATCTTCTAGTCGGTGATGGTTGTCAATTCCTATTATTTCTACATCTTTCTCTTGTAATAGTGCATCTACAAGATGTGAACCATAAAATCCTGATGAACCTGTTACTAGAACTTTCATTTCATTTTACCTATTTTTTCAATAATAAATTATTCCAAAATTATGAAATAAATCTGTGACATTCATACGCTTCAGCATATTTGACACCTATTTCACTACCTCTTAACTCTGCTATTTTTTCAATTATACTTGGTGTTCTTGGATGGTTTTTAATTCTTATTTGGGATGAATACAAAGACAATGCTTTTTGCTTCGCTTTTAGATTTTTGCTTATATCTACAAAGAAATTCGGATGAAATCTTTTTCTTGTCCAATTTGTCTCAGGTTGCTCATATGATAATACGATTGGCACAATGTTTTTTTTTGAATTTTTCACTGGTCTACATGCTGTAAAACTTGCTTTTGCAACTGCAACATGATCTTGATTTGTAGAACCTATAAATGGAATGCAAATCATGTTGGGTTTTATTGTAGATATAGAAACTTCCCCTTTTTCAATTATATCGATTAAATCTTTTTGTGGAACTTTATCTAGTTTTAAATGATATTTATTTCCTACTAATGCTAAATTAAATGAATCTACTTTTAGATATTTCATTACTTTGTTCATTTCCTTTATTCTTTTTTCAGTATGACTATGTCCTCCATATTGTTTAATATCTCCAACAGTAAAGCATAGAACATGCACTTTGCCTCCTTCTACTTTTACTCTTGATATAAGTCCTCCGCATCCCAATACTTCATCATCAGGATGTGGAGCAATAATCAATATTACTCGGTTTCTAAAACTAATTGTCATTATTACTTCTTTGCCGTTATCCCCATCACAATTTTTTTTGTAATAAACTTTCCATCTTTCCTGAATATGTCTGTTATTGAATTTTCAAATTCGTTCTGTACTTCCCGTTCAAACAATGTATATGATTTCCAATATCTCAACAATGCTTCCTTATTTGGAAATGTAATTGGATTTTCAAAAATTTCTATCTTGACTTCACTAAATATTGATTTGAAATAAGGTAATGCTTTAGTCTCAATGAAATTATTATGTATGACGTATTCTCTTGGAAGTTTTCCAAAAACCTCATGAATCTCAGTCAATTCTAAATTGTTTCCTTTTATTGGTCCACAAACAAAACATTTCCTATTGTTCTTTAGTTTATTATAAATGTCTTTTATAGTTCTCTTATAATTAGTAGAATAATATAATCCAAAACAACAGAAAATTAAATCAAAATACGAATCTTCGAAATCTGTGTCTATATTCTCCATTTTTCCTTGTTTTAGAATGGTGTTTTTGTTTTTTTTAGTATATATGTGAATCTCATTTAGCAGTTCTTGTGATATGTCCAATCCCGTTATTGAACCTGTCTCATCAATTATTTTACTAATTGGAATTAATTGTTTACCGTTTCCACATGCAATATCTAATATATTATAGTGTTTCTGAACGTCTAGAATTGGAATTATCCAATCATTTATTTCATATTTGGCAAAATTCGCATGAGTGGATATCCTATTATTTAATGCATCTACCGTATTTTGTGCTTTTCCCAATGCAACTCACTTTTGATAATAATCTTATTCTAAATTAAATCATTATTATAGTTAAGATTTCGTTATTAATGCCTTAAGTTTTGTTATTATAGTGGTTTTATCCGCATCAATAATATATTTGCCTAGTCTTGGCCCTTTATCACTACCTAATAATATTCGATAAATTAGTTGAAAGAATAATCTTGGTTTTATGTTGTACTTCTTTGCGATCTCAAATACCTCACTCTGAATTATTTCTGGTTCTGAATTATTTTCTAATAATGAAATCAATTGCAATAATGCATTCTTTTCAGTTTCATTTAGCTTAATATCTGTTATATTGTAAGATTTAAAATCTCTAGACCAATTTATTCCTAAGTTAATTCTTTCAATAATATTCTCATCTGTTTCTTTTATATACTGATATTCAACAAGTTTTTTTAATACATATTCCTGTGAATTATTCTCAGGTGCAATTTCTGCTAATTCTACTAATAATCTATAAGGAAGATGCACTGATATTTTTTCTGGTGGATTTAGATGATGTATATATTCATACAAACCTTTTGTTCTAATAGTTTTTTCCTTATTTTCTAGAATTGTTTTATTGAAATAAACTTCTTCAATTGCATCTACTTCGTCCATATATGTTGGTATGTCTTTAACTGATAAAGACCTTGATCCTGTGATTCTTTTGAACATTAATAACAACAGGGATGAAGCAGTTCCATATTGAAGCCATTTCTGTGGCGTCAAAACATTTCCTATAGATTTCGAAATTTTCTTACCTGATTTATCGAGGAACATTTCATATCTTATATGATATGGATGCGAAAAGTTTAGTACGTTATCTGAAACCCAATCATTTATTTTAACAGAATCTTCTATATCTTTACCATATGCTTCAAATTTTATATTAAACGCTGACCAACGTGCTGCAAATTCTGTTTTCCAACTTAACTTTCCTTTTCCATCACGAATATCTAACTGACCTTCATAATTGCATCCATTAATCCATTTTTTTCCAATTTCTGCACCACTGCATTTATAATATAGAGTATTTTTTTTACTGTCATATGATGTGGGAATATTAACATATATTTTTCCACAATTTTTACAGATTGGATAATAAGGTAATGTATTCTTAAATTTTGTTTGTCCTGTTATTTCTGAAATTTTTGAGCCAATTTCTTCTGATTGACTTAAAATTTTTGCAATTTGCTCATTTAACATTCCTTCTTTGTATGCCTTTACCGCACTTTGAAATTCATATTCAATATTTAGTTTTTCTAACCCATCAAGAAGTAATGAACTCATATGCTCGCCATATGAATTATGACATCCAAATGGATCAACAATAGACGACACCGGTTTACAAATTTCTTCATTTAGACTTTTGGGAAATCCTTCTGGTACTTTCCTTAGCCCATCCATATCGTCAGAATATGTAATGAGATTGCATTGATACCCTTGATCTCTTAATGATAATTTTATACCGTATGCTCTAACTGCATCCCCTAAACTTCCTATATGTGGTATGCCTGAAGCACCAAGCCCACTTTCTACGTTTATATTGTCGATAGGCCTTTTTAGATCTAATTCTCTTTTTATTATATCCTTTCCAATTTTATCTATCCAAGTTCCTCTGCCGATAGTGTTCATCTTTATTTCACATAATGATTATGAAAAATTTTAGTATTGAATCTAATTTCCATAAAATTAACGCGTTTGTTTCTTGTAATCTTTTTTTCAGTTGACGTCCCTATATAGAATATTACCAGACCAATTATGAAAATAATAGTGGCAACTCCGCTGTACTGTGATTCCAACCTAATATTGATTGAATTTTGAATAACCTTATCAGGATTTCTATTATAAACAACTACAGTAACTTTTTCCATTTTTGGATCCAATATTCTAGTATATGTTCCAGTTAAATTCTGTCTTTCAACAATTGCTTTCCAATCTCTACATTCAATTGGTCCGCCATGTTTTGTTCCACAACCTTTAAACAAATTATAATTATCTTCATCAAATATATAGAAATCAATATGGTGGCCTTCTGTTAAGATTTCTCCTTCGACGTTATATTCAGGTGCCTTTAAACTATTTGTAAGTTCTAGCCTATAATTAACAAATGGCAATGGATAGGTCGTTACATTTGCGTAATATGTTATAAAACTCGATGTTGGAATATTGTCGAATTCAGACAAAACTGTAACTGAAGAACTTGCAAATAATGAAATTCCTAATAAAGTAATAAGAAAACCTATAATTACAATTCTATTGTCCAATTAGCCCACTTTTAATATATTTGTGATATATTTAATAAAATATTCATAAGAATATCTATAATTCGATTATTTTAAATTACCTTTTTCTTGGATGCCTTCTTGATTCCCAACGTTGACCTGGATTTCGTTCAAATATTACTCTGTTGCGAAAAGCTCTCTTTCCCTTCACACGTGGACTCAGACTTGTTCTTTTCTTACCTTCTAATTTAGGTGTTTGACCTCTTACTTTTCCAGCTTTTGTTAAAGAACCATGAGTTGGCATAGTTCATTCGTACATTTCAAACCTATAAAAATTTACCGTTTTTAATTAATATATTGACAAAAAGATTGAGAACCTTTAAGAATGTTTATTAGTTATTTTTTATAATTTGGAATGTAAATTATTATTAACCGAAGCTGGAATTATAATTCTAAATAAGGATGATGAATTATTATATTCTAAACGATTTCCAATTGATCAAGAATTAAAATATTATTCTGATTTTAAAACTGGAAGAATATCTGATCTTTTTGAACAATTACTCATTGATTTAAATAATGTTGATATTACACTTCTTCAAACAGATCAATCAAATTTAATATCTCTTTTCAAATCCTCTGATGTTAATTTTAAGATCCAATATTCTGTAATCGACTTTACTGATTTAATTTCATTATTTATTCAATCTGATTTTTTTTCTAATGAAATAGATGCTAAAAACTTTCTTCATGATTTCTCCTTACAATATTCTAAACAAAATATCAGAAATATATCTGGTAGAGAAGATCTTCAAATTATTGAAGGAGTTAATTCCCTCGATGAGGTGGATAAAACCATAAATATTTTAATTGCTCGTTTAACTGAATGGTATGGATTGCATTTTCCTGAACTATCTAATTTAATTAAAAATTCTAATAATTATTTACAAATTCTTTCTTTGGGTTTTGAACGCAAGTCTCTAAATGAGGAACACATACAAAATTTTAATTTTTCAAAAAATAAAATTAATGCATTTCTTAAAGCAATTGATGAATCTAAAGGCGGTAGTATCAATCAAAAAGATCTTATTATTATTTCACTTTTGGCAGAAAATACTTTACAATTAGTTAAAGTTAGAGATCAGCTTGCTAATTACGTCAAGAGTAATATGAATCAAATTGCACCAAATTTAAGCACAGTTGCTGGTGATACTATAGGTGCTCGTTTAATTGCTAAAGTTGGCGGCATTGAAAAATTAGCTCGAAACTCTTCAAGTACAATTCAACTTCTTGGTGCTGAAAAAGCTTTATTTCGTTCTTTACGTACAGGTGCTAGACCGCCTAAACATGGAATAATATTTCAACACGATCAAATTCATTCTGCTCCAAAATGGCAGCGTGGAAAAATTGCAAGATCATTGGCAGGTAAGATTGCTATTGCAGTACGAATAGATGTATTTCGAGGTAAAAAAGATGACAATATCGAGTCCATGTTTAATGCCAGATTAATAGAAATTAAAACTAAATATAAAGAACCGCCAATATTAAAATCAAAGAAAAAAGAATTTAATAAGTTAGATATTACACGAAAACGAAAAAAGAAAATTCGAGGCAAAAAAAGTGGAAAAAACCGTTAAACTTCCTGATAATACTGATTGGTTCATGATTGATGGAACACATAAATTTGGCACAAAAAATTTTGTACCAGGTAATAGCGTTTATGGTGAACAATTGCACAATGATTCAAGAGATGAATATAGAATTTGGGATCCTCATCGAAGTAAATTAGCTGCATCACTATTGAAAGGAATAGGTTCAGTTCCTTTTTATGAAGGGACGAACATCCTTTATTTGGGCACCTCTACAGGGACAACTGCAAGCCATATTTCGGATATAATCTCTGAATCAGGTATTTTATTTTGCGTTGAAATATCACAACGCGTTTCTCGGGATTTTATAGATAATGTAGCATCTTTACGTTCTAATATTATTACAATAATTGCAGATGCTAGAGATCCTAATAGTTATACCTCTATTTTTAAAATAATTGATTGTGTTTATTGTGATATTTCACAACCTGATCAAACATTAATTGCCATTAATAATTGCAAGCAATTTTTAAAGCGAAAAGGAACATTGATGCTAGTTATTAAAACTCGTAGTATCGATGTTACAAAATCTCCTGACCAGGTATGTAACGAGGAGATTATCAAATTAGAACAGAATGGTTTTACTATCTTGAATACAGTTGATTTATTTCCTTTTGATAAAGATCACGCAATGGTTATAGCTACTTTTACTTGATTATTTGTTAATAATAATTTATTCATTGCAGATCTTATCCCATGTTTTCCATGATTTACGTGCAAAATTCGGACGATTACCATTTTTTAAGGTCCAAGTTTTCAAAAACAACCTAGTTTTGTTATCTGAAGGATATCCACTGCCTATTGAACCATAGCGTCTTTGTAATTTATATATTTCTTTATCACGAATACATTTTGCTAAAATAGATGCAGCTGATACTATTGTATAAATCTCATCTGCTTTATGCCGTGAGTATATTTTTATTTTTTTTTCTATGAATTTTTTTATTTTTATTTTAAATCGTTTTGGTTTAACATCACACGAATCTATGAATGCTATGTCGCTATTTAATTTTTTTAATATCGAAGACATTGCAAAAGCTTCCAATTCATTTAATCCCACATGGTTTTCCGCTCGAAAATTCAATTTTTCACTTTTGCTTTTTTTTCTTAATATAACTGCACGATCAATTTTTTTTGGTGAAAGTTTTCGTATTGAATATTTATCTGCTTTATGCATTATAATCTTTGCAAATTTCTCTCTATTTTTTCGTGTAAGTTTTTTTGAATCTTTAATTCCTATTTTTTTAAATTCCTTAATAGTTTCTTTATTTGCACATACTCCAGCTACTACTAAAGGACCAATTATCGAACCTCTTCCTGCCTCATCAACACCTGTTCTGTTCAATTTCATTATCTAAATTATTAATTATTTCAGTTAAAAGTGGCTTTCTGATATCATTTCTATTTTCTTTTGTTAAATTGATTATTTTTGAATTTGACGAATTAATTATTTTATTAATGATTGGATGCTTGAATTTTGATTGTATACTGCAAATAACTGGTTTATTGCAATTTAGTAATAATTCTATTGATTGACAAAAATCTAAATTATATAATTCCATTGGTCCTATTTCATCACATATTACGACATCTGAATATTCTCTTGCTGAATTTATTGCTGTTACTCCTACATTGGATATATCTGATAAATTGATTCGATATTTTCCAAATCTAGGACCCAATTTTCCATTAATTGTTGCTAATGTCCCTGTTTTTCCTGTTGATATATCTACAATTTGAAATCCTGTTCTTTTGCCATTTTCTTTTATATTTCTTTTTAAAATTCCGCCTAATTTGTAGCCTGATTTAGATAAAGAATTAACTATATAATTAATTGATTTTGATTTACCAATTCCAGGTCTTCCTGTGATTGCCCATATCGATTGTACCATTACTGACTAAAGAATTCTGGTGAATTTAAGTTACTATTAACATTTACTATACGAATTGTCCATAAATATTTTATTCATGCAGTTACTAGTAATATTGTTTGGAACTTAAAGAGAATCCTAGTATAATGGAGATAAATACAAAAATAAATGAATTATTCGATTCTAGAAATAATTTGATATTGAAATTAAAAACTTTACATCAAAAAAAAATAGATATTCGAACTGAGATTGGTAATATTACTTCAAAACTAGCTGTAGATAAAGCTGAACTTGAGCCATTATATACACAAGTTAATTCTTTACGTAATCAAAGATTTACCCTAATAACTAACATTAAAAAAATAAGAACGCAAATACGTTCTCTTAATACCACTTTCCAAGAGTTCGGCAATTCATCAAAACAAACACATTCTTTTGAACGTAATTTTCGTTTAAAAGAAAATTCCAAAGTCCTGTCTAAAAAATTAACTGCTATAGAATGGAAATTACAAACTCAAAGACTCACACGAGAAGAAGAAAAACAATTGATTGAATATATTAAAGTTCTAGAACTAAAACTTAGACATTGGAAAAAAGTTGATTCAACTAAAAAAGAATTACATGGTCTTTTTACTGAAATTAAACAAATGAGTTCTAAAGTGGATCAACTCGATTATTCCCATCGTTCCATTAAAGTTTCATTTGTAAATAAAAAAGAGACATTTGATGAACAATTAAAAGGCAGAGAACAATTATTTCTTGATTTGGATAATTATAGTGAAACTGTACTAGATTTAGAAAAGGCATTAGAAAAATCCGATTATGAAATAAATTTGTTAAAAAACGAACGTAAACGTCTCTTCAAATCTATGAAAGACTTTACTAAATCCGGTATTCTTGCCAAAAAGAAAATTACTCTGGAAAAGGAAAAAATTAAAGCGAAAAAGAAACTCGAATTAGGCGAGTCTCTTTCGTTTAATGAATTAAAATTAGCTTTTGATGAAGATGATGAATATCTCAAATAAACGTAAAAAAAAATCTTCTAAAGTTCTTATTTTATGCATTGATCGTGATGACGATCTTGGTATTAAAACTACAATAAAAACTCCTGTTATTGGTTTAAAAAGTTGTCAAAACGCCGCTATAAAATTAGCGATGTCTGATCCTGAAGAAGCAGATGCTAATGCAATTTTTGCCTCTATAAAAACATATAATGAATTGATTAAAAAAGGCAGACAATGTGAAATTTGTATTGTTACTGGATTACATTCAGGTGGACATCAATCTGATGAAAAAATTCGAAATGAAATCATTACTGTAGTAAATAAGACTAAATCAAAATCAGCAATAATTGTTTCCGATGGGGCTGATGAAATGTATTTATTACCTGTTATTCAAGGATTAATTCCAATTATTTCAATTCAGCGTGTAGTCATCAAGCACAGTGGCGCTCTTGAAGACACTTATTCTATCTTGGGTAAATACTTGAAAATGCTTATTTTTGAAAAACGATTTTCAAAAATTGCTTTAGGTGTTCCTGGAATAATTTTTCTGTCATGGGCATTTCTTGGCCTATTTAATTTATTGGATCAAGCAATTACTGTAACTCTTGGCATTTTAGGTCTTGCGCTTATCATTCGTGGATTTGATTTAGATCGTTTGACTATGGACTTGCCCAAGTTACAATTATCCTCTTACGTTCGGCTCTTTTCAATAATAGGTGGTTTTTTAGTAATAATTGTTGGAACATTATTTGGACTTTCAAATATCGTTTCTAGTGGAGCATTTTCTCAAGTATTTTCTAATCCCTCTAACTTTTTTTCTTCTGTTCCTGAATTAGTTGGCTTGTTCACTTCAACTTCATTGGTCTTTATTTGGACTGGATTGGGTTTATTTGTTTCTGGCGGAATGTTGTCTAATTGGATATCGAATAAAAATCGTCGAGTAATTCGTGGCGCCGTTGTGTTATTTACATTGCTGTTTCTTTATTTTCCTCTTCAACAATTTGCATATATACTGATTGGTCAAGGTAACATGTTTATATTTATTTCATCTTTAGTATTTGGACTTGCAGCAACTTTTCTTACTGTTATTTTTATGTATCAACGATATATTAATTATCCTAAGAAAAGACGTAGGTAGAAAATATTATTGTTTAGTATATTGAATTATCTTGGAATATACAAATTTTATGAGAATTATCTAAAACGCCAAATCAATTTGCAGGATTCTCCTAGTCATATTGCTATTATTCTTGATGGAAATAGACGTTGGGCTAGATCTAGATTAATGCCTGTTTGGATGGGGCATTTAGAAGGTGCAAGTATAGTTACTGATTTGCTCGATTGGTGTAATGAATTAAATATTAAAATTATAACACTTTATGCTTTGTCTTCGGAAAACCTTCAACGACCTGACGACGAAGTTCAAAAAATCCTAGATATAATATCAGATAAACTTACTGAATTGATTAATGAGCCTAAAATTGATTTATATGAAGTTCATGTAAAAGGCATTGGTAATCTCCATTTATTGCCATTAGATCTTCAAGAAAAAATTACTCTTATAGAAGAAAAAACTAAACATTATAATAGGCATTTTTTTAATTTAGCCTTAGCTTATGGTGGGAGATTTGAAATAATCGAAGCAGTTAAAAATGTTGCCTCGGAAGTACAAAATGGTTTAGATCCTAACAGCATTGATCAAAATATGATAGAAAATAATTTATCTACATCTCATCTTCCAAATCCTGATCCTGATCTAGTTATAAGAACTTCTGGGGAGGAAAGATTGAGTGGGTTTTTACTTTGGCAAAGTGCTTATAGTGAATTAGTATTTCTTGATGTTTATTGGCCTGATTTTCGTAAAATTGATTTAATGCGTGCTATTCGAACATTTCAAAAAAGAGCTCGAAGATTTGGAAAATAGGTTGGATTAATATGACGGTTACTGTAGTTGTTGGTGGGTTTTATGGCGATGAAGGCAAAGGTAAGATAGTAGCTTATTTATCACTCTCTGATTCTCATTCTCTCGCAGTCAGAGGTGGGGTTGGTCCTAATGCAGGTCATACTGTACTTTATAAAGATCAGGTATTGAAATTGAGAATGTTGCCAAGCGCAGTTGTTAACAAATCTACTCGATTATTGATAGGTCCCGGTGTATTGATTGATCCTGTAGTTATACTTCATGAAGCCACAAAATACAATGCGCTTGATAGATTAGTAATAGATCGCAGTTGTGGAATTATAGAACCAAATCATATTAATTCAGATAAATCGGGTTTTTTGGCTTCTAAAGTTGGCAGTACTGGAAGTGGAACTGGCCCTGCTAATGCAGAAAGAGTTCTCCGAACTGCTAAATTGGCTAGAGATTTGGATATTTTCGAAGATTATCTTGATGACATTCCAGGTATTGTGAATTCTCAGATTGAAAATGGCAATGACGTTCTAGTTGAAGGAACTCAGGGTACATTTCTTTCATTATATTTTGGTGATTATCCATTTGTCACATCTAAAGATGTTACAGCATCTGCAATATGTTCAGATGTTGGATTGGGTCCTAAAAAGGTTGATGATGTAATGGTAGTATTCAAATCATATGTAACTAGAGTCGGTGAAGGACCCTTCGCTGGAGAAATCTCTGCATCAGAAATTAAAAAACTTGGTTGGAGTGAAACTGGAACTGTAACTGGGAGAACACGACGTGCAGCCCCATTTGATTTCAATCTTGCACGACGTTCTATTATGTTAAATTCTGCTACTAGTATCGCCATTACTAAACTCGATATTTTATTTCCAAGTGCGACAGGTATAAGAAAATATGACGAATTGTCTTCCGACGCTCAAGCATTTATTGAAAATATAGAAAATGAACTCAATACAAGTGTTAGTATCATTGGCACTGGAGCTGAAGTTTTTGACACTATAGATCGTCGGTGATAGATATGGTAACATTTCCTAACAAATTAAAAAAAATCGCTGAAAAAAAACAAACTCGAATAATTCTATCTTTAGATTTAACCTGTAATAATAATGAACTTTTAAAGAAATCTAAAGCTCTTATTTTTAATACTGCAAATAATATTTGTGCTGTCAAAATTAACTACCATTTATTATTGCCTTTATCTTTTAACACTATGAAAAATCTCATTTCTGTAATGCATGAAAATAATCTTCTAGTTATTGCCGATATCAAATTAAATGATATTTCTTCAACAAATTTAGTTGCAATAAATCATTTATGGAGAATGGGATTTGATGCTTTAATTGTTAATCCTTTTGTTGGATTCAAAGATGGTTTGGATCTTCTATTAAACACTTCTAGAAAAAAAAACAAGGGTGTGATATTTCTTGTATATATGAGCCATATTGGCGCAAAAGATGGTTATGGGCTAGAAATCTTCAAAAATGGTAAAAAAAATAAATTATATTACGAATTCGCAAAACGAGCATTAAGTTGGAAAGCTGATGGTATGGTTATTGGAGGTAATAATAACAAAATTATTACTGAAATATCAAAATTTACTAAACATAAAATCGATATATTCTCTCCAGGTATAGGTTATCAAGGCGCAAATGAAATTGACGCTATAAAAGCTGGGGTTGATTATCTCATTATTGGACGAACTATAATAAATTCTAAGAATCCTTCTTCTATTGTACAACGAATCTCTCTTAATTCTTGGAATGAATATCTAAAACAAAATCTACGATAGTTTTTTTTAATTATTAATAATCT